>JGI24695J34938_10000211_pt1 | contig 55384 bp, 45 predicted proteins | sample TergutCo191P3_FD_34938 | JGI IMG/M metagenome (IMG submission 34938)
GAAAAGGAAATATTTAATTTAATGCTCGAAGGTATTCCTCCGAAGGAAATTGCGAACAGGATTAATATAACTTACAACGCAGTCGATAAACGCAGGACTAAATTATACCGTAAACTGGGTGTTAAAAGCATTAATGAGCTTCTTGCCAGATTTGGCTCTGCCAGTCAGCAAAGTTTTGATTTGATAAATCCTCTTTCACTGGCATCAATAGAAAAACCATTCATTGTAACTCTTGCAGACAATGCGCCGATAAATTATTCACTATGTTTTTATCCATTTGTAAATAAAAATATTAGAATTACCGCAGGAGATACTTTTACTTTTTTCTATACTTTTAAATCAAATACTGATCTGGGAGTATTATTTATCAGTTTTTCTGATATTTCCCAGGGTGATTATAAACATTTGGCTCCCTTTGTTCATCTAAAGGGTGATGTTAAAGCAAATACCGAATACAACGGACAGGTAACAATAATAGCCAGTAAAACAGCAAGCAATACAGATCCTAACGCAAATCTTGTCAGTTTAGGCACATATCCATACTCAGCCGAGCAGCCGACTATTACTTTTACAAAATTTACGCTTGAAAAACAAAATTTACGTAATAATTAGGTAATAATTACGTAATTATATTATTATCATTTTCACTTTTTATTGTTTAATGGTTATTAAATATAATTTTTTGGAGAAAATAATGAAAAATCGAATTTTATTCTTGTAGTTTTACTGTTGACTCCGTTACTTTTCTTATCACAGCAAAGTCCGGTAAACAATGTTAATGGTTTTACTGCTGACCCGGGTTCATATGAAATTTTAAGTAATTATCAAGGTAAAAATAATGTGTTAAAAGTTGATGTATCAAAAGCGCAAGGGGTCTTAGCAAGGTATTCTTTGGATCAATACAGAGGAAGACCTATTACAATTGAGTTTTCTGCGGATGTAAGACGTGAAGGATCATCTGGAACGCTAATGTGGCAAATGAGTAACTCTCCTTATTATCCTGAAATAACAGCAATACAAAATGCCGAACCTAATAAATGGCACAATATGAGAGGCAGAGTTATTGTAACTCCCGCGCAGAATGGCTGGTCTGCAATTTATTTAACAAACTGGGGCGTACCGCTGAATACAACAATTTATATTGCAAATCCTATTGTAACAATCACAACAGGAAATCCTTTTACTCCGGATTTTTCATTAACCTCTCTTAAGACAATTTACACTAATCATTTTAAAATTGGAAATATAATAAATGACGAATATATGACCGAAAGTTATTATAATTTATTAAAACATCATTATAATAGTGTAATTCCTCAATATAATCTGGTGCCTTCTTTTTTGGCGCCTGCTAACAAAGGAGGAGTTTATCAATGGACTGATGCAGATCGAATTGTAAATCAAGCGATTAAGGACAATATGGAAGTAGCACATGGTATGCATTTAGTATGGCATGAATCTACTCCTGCATGGATGACAGAAGGCACAAGAGAAGAAGTTATACAAAATATGAATAATTATATAACTACTGTAGTACGTCATTTTAGAGGCAGGATTAACTCTTGGGTTGTAGTAAATGAAGCTGTCAGAGACGGGCTTACTACCCGTGACGCTCGCGGAGATTGGAGAAATTGTTTAAATGATTCTCAAAATCGTATTAATATTCATAGTCCCAATAATGAATGGTATAATAAATTAGGTTCTGATTATATTGAACTTGCGTTTCGTGCTGCCCGCGCTGCTGATCCTGAGATTACACTTTATTATAATGATCATGGTCTTGAGGATGTAAATAAGGCAGAAGTTGTACGAAAGATGATTCAAGATATAAATGACAGATATAAAAGAGAAACTAGAGGAAATCGTAACCTTATTGATGGAGTAGGTTCTCAAGCGCATATTTATGATTTAAATCTTAATATGAATAATGTGCGTGCTGCTTTGGATAAACTGGTTAGTCTTGGAATTGAAATATCAATAACAGAAATGGATATACCGATTGGCGGTTGGCCTGATGTTGGTGAAGCCAGAGGATTAGACAGCGTTATGTCCGAAAGTGACGCAATTGCTCAAGCTCTTTTGTATGCCAGATTAATGCAATTATATAAGGAATATTCATCTCATATTTCCAGAGTTTCTTTTTGGTGTATGGACGATAATAGGAGTTGGTTGTCTAAGGGAAATCCCACTCTTTTTGACTTTCATTTAAACGCAAAGCTATCTTTCCATGCAGTAAGCGATCCTGATGGTTTTATCAGGCAGTATGGTGGAAGAACTCGTAGATAAAAATTATATATTAATAATATTAATATAGTATACGCTCTAACGTCGCATAAATAACGGTATGACAAGTCTTAGATCGGTTTTATCCCACAATATAAAAGAACAACGGCATAAATTAGGAATTACGCAGGCAAAACTGGCAGAAAGAGTGGAAACATCAACCAATTATATTGGAATGATAGAAAGCGGAAAAAAATTTCCTACTCCGGAAATGCTGGAACGGATAGCAAAAGCCGTGGAATTAGACGCGCCGGAGCTTTTTTCCACAAAAACATATCCGTTTCCCGGCAAAGGAACAATAAACAATTTTCAGGAACAGGTAATAAATGATCTAACACAGGTCATACATTACAGGGTCAGAGAATTAAAGCAGGAATTACAATCAAGCGAAATAAAACAATCCTAGCAAAATGTATGCCTTTATAATCGGGTGTCCAATCGGAGCAGGCAGCGCGGGTGCAGGCAAAACCATTTTTGCCGTTCCTCGCAAAGGAGACTCAGCGCCTTTTATAAAAGTAACAATAATGGAATAAAACACAATGATTCACAAAAATTCTGAGGCTCCGCAGCGAATTCCTTGCAAAGGTTTTGCCGGCATACGCGCCGCCTGCTCCGATTGGACAGAGAGCCGGTTTTGGCTAACATTTTCTGGAATTGCGCTACATCAAATTTTACATTAAACTAAAAGTATGGCAGACAGGGCTTTTACAGTACTTGATCTAATCGATCTCGATCTCAAGGAACATAACTCCCTTAGCCTGCGCTGTATCGGCGGAAGAAAAGGTCTCGGCAAAACCATTGATATTCCCGATTTAAACCGTCCAATGGGCGCGATAATGGGCTTTTTTGAGGATTTCGCCCACCAGAGGATTCAGCTCTTCGGGCGCGGCGAAGTGGCTTTCCTGCGGCGGCTTGAAAACGAAGGCAAAACAGATACAATCACCGAAATGTTTAATTATTCGATGCCCTGTTGCATTTTTACCCATAACCTAAGCCCGCACAAGGATTTTTTTGATATTGCCGAAAACGCCCAGTGCCCTATTTTGCAGACCGAACTTGGATCGGCGGATTTTACAGCCAGAATCATGCGTATCCTTTCCAGGGTTTTTTCGCCGCGGCAGATTGTTCACGGCGTTCTTGTGGAAGTTTACGGTTTGGGCATTTTAATTCAGGGTGATTCAGGTGTCGGAAAAAGTGAAACTGCGCTTGAATTGATTCACCGCGGGCACAGGCTTGTCGCGGATGATGTCGTGGAAATTAACTGTATTTACGGAAATACATTGATGGGCGCGGGCGCCAATAAAATTATCGGGCACCACATGGAGATACGCGGACCTGGTATTATCAATATAACACACCTTTTCGGAGTAAGGGCGATAAGGGACCGCAAGGAGATTCAGCTTGTAGTCGAACTGGAGGAATGGGACTCCGATAAAAATTACGACAGGCTCGGCGCGGAGGATTACACTGTCGAGCTGTTAGGTGTAAATATTCCCAGACTGACAGTGCCGGTTAAACCTGGGCGTAATATTCCCATCATTATAGAAACAGCGGCAATGAATGAAAGGCTCAAGTCCATGGGGTATCATGCCGCCAGGGAATTCAACAAAAATATTCTGAAGTGGATCGAAAGCGATGCGACTCGTTCGGTTTTCTTCGGTCATGACGATGTAATTTAAGGGATATGCTATGACTGAGAGAATTGTAAAAGTATTAAACAGAGCCGGCATACACGCCAGACCTTCGGCGCTTCTGGTTCAAACGACAAAAAATTTTAAATCGAATATCTATTTTGAAAAAGGCTTCGATCGCATTAACGCAAAGTCCATTATGGGTATCATCACATTAGGCGCAACTTACGGAACAGAGCTGTTAATTATCGCGGAAGGCGAAGACGAAGAGGAAGCCGTAGAAATTCTGGCAAACCTTTTCGAGTCAAAATTTGAGGAAGAGTGAGGAAATAAAAAACCTTTTCAGGTTTTTTATTTCCTCAGTTTGTTGGTTGTTAGACTTTAGATAAACTGTTATGCTTTAGAGAATAAAGTATAAAGGGGTCTTTTTGAAAACAGCGAAAATTCGTTATGAGTATTCAATATTCAGAGTGCGGGTTTTAATACTACTTTATACGCTTCTTTGCATTATTACCTTCTTTTTTTCCAGAAACTTTTTTATAGAAACGCTTCAGGACGGCGATATTCCAGGGCGCCTTCATCTGATTGTTTTCTTTACAATTCCTGTATTACTGATGGTTGTGCTTGGAATCTCATTCTTTAATCTTCTGACAGATTTTATAACCAGACGCTCTGGAAGCAAATTTAACGTAAGACTTCTTGGTTACTTCGCGATAATTGTAATTTTTTCTGTCGCTCCCATAACATTGATGACAAGCACCGCCTTAAACGAAATAGTCCGTTTTTGGCAAAGTATAGACACGCCTGCCGCAACAAGATACGCCAACAGTTTTATCGCTGATAACTATTCGCTTCACATGGAACGTTTTGAAAACATCATAAAAAGCAGCGATTTTTCCGGCTCGCAAACCAGTCTGCCGAAAGATATCGCGTCTGTTCAAGTCTTTGTTATAAATGACGGCGAATGGGCGGAGACTTCTTTTACAGGTAAAAATGAATTCAGGCTGCCTTTTCCTCCCGTAAGCGAAACCGGCTTTACAACAAGGGAACTTCCAAGAGATTCAGGGGTTATCCGTTATGTGCAAAGAGCGCCGCGCGGCACGCTCCGGTTAATCAGCTATGAGCTTGGTTATGATTTTGACCGCGGAAAATCAGTTTTGGAAAATCAGGCAGTGCGGTTTGAATCTGTTAACGCATTAAGAAAAAACATGCGCCCGCTTTTAGTTTATTATTATGTTGTGTTCCTGCTTCCAAACCTGCTGATGACAACAATTATTGCGATTTCTTTTACGCGTCGGATCACCCGGCCGATTTTGGATTTAACGGAAGCTACGCAGCGCGTCGCCGAAGGAGATTTTTCCATTCAGATATTAACGCGCCGCAGCGACGAGCTTGGCATTTTAATTCGATCATTTAACTCAATGGTGCAGGATCTGGAAAAATCCCGCACTGCCCTTTTAAGGAACGAAAAAATATCAATATGGCAGAATATGGCGCAGCAGCTTGCGCACGAAATAAAAAATCCGCTTACGCCGATTAAACTTTCCGCCGAACGCGTGCTGCGAAGATGGCGCAACGATCCGGAAAAAATAAATGAAATCATTGAAAATTCCATGATGGCGATTATTCAGGAGACTGAAGGGCTTTCTGTTTTGCTTAATGAATTTAAAACATTATCCAAACCAATGGAGCCTTCCAAATCATTAACAGATTTAAAAACGCCCGTGGAAGAAATAATAAACACATATTCTCCTTTATACCGTCATGTAAAATTCGAAATTACGCACATAGAATCGGATCTTAAAATAAAAATTGATAAAAACCGCATTGTACAAATTTTAACAAATATTATAATTAACGCTATAGACGCGATCAGCGGCAACGGCACGATCGAAATCCGCTCGGATCTTGTAAAAAAACGGGAAGTCTGTTATTGTAGAATAAGCGTTAAAGATACAGGCAAAGGAATTGATGCTCAGGACAAGGCAAATATTTTTACTCCGTATTTTACAACAAAAGAATCAGGCACAGGATTAGGGCTCCCTATTGTTGAAAGGATTGTTAACGATCACGGCGGCGTAATATGGTTCGACTCAGCGCCGGGAATGGGAACAACATTTTATATCGATCTGCCGACAGCATGGTCATGAACCTTCGAACCTGCTGTTCGGGGAAGGAAGGCGAAATTGCCAACTATACTTATCATTGATGATGAACCCGGTATCAGACTTACTCTTGCGTCAATTTTAGAAGATGAAAAGTATAAAGTTCTTACCTCAGAAGACGCGCTGCTGGGATTTGAGACATTAAGAAGCGAAAATATCGGTTTAATTTTTCTTGATGTGCTGCTGCCAAGAATGGGCGGTATTGAAATGCTGGAAAAAATAAAAAAAGACTGGCCGTTAATAGAAGTTGTAATGATCTCCGGACACGCAAATATTGACATGGCGGTGCGCGCTGTAAAGCTGGGCGCATTCGATTTTTTGGAAAAACCTCTATCGCTTGATAAAGTGCTGACAGTCTGCAGAAACGCTCTTGCAATCAGACAGCTTCGCGAAGAAAACAAGGTCTTAAAAAAATTAAACAACGCCGCCTGCGAAGAAATAATCGGAATAAGCGCCGCTGTCGTAAATATCCGCGAAATGGTCAGACAGGCCGCTGACAGCGACGCGCGGATTTTAATAACAGGCGAAAACGGCTCAGGAAAAGAAGTTATCGCAAAAGCGATTCACATGTGTTCGGCGCGCGCGGAAAATCCTTTTATCGATATAAACTGCGCGGCTATTCCGGAAAGTTTGATAGAGAGCGAACTTTTCGGTCATGAAAAAGGAGCGTTTACAGACGCGATATCCGCGCGCAAGGGACGTTTTGAAATTGCGCACGGCGGAACGCTTTTTCTTGATGAGATAGGCGACATGAGCCTTCCTGCGCAGTCTAAAGTTCTGCGTGTTATTCAGGAACAAAAAATCGAGAGAGTCGGCGGAGAAAAAACAATTGAAACTGACGTGCGTATCATTGCCGCGACAAATCAGGACCTGGAAAAAGCATGTGAAGAAGGAAAGTTCAGACAGGATCTTTTTTTCAGATTAAATGTAATTCCAATCTATGTTCCTCCGCTGCGCGAACGTCCCGATGATATTCCCCTTTTGCTTTATCACTTTTTAAAGATGTTAAAAAAAGATATAACTCTGGAAGCCGATGCCCTTGAAGAACTTACAGCTCACAACTGGCCGGGAAATGTGCGCGAGCTAAAAAATCTTGCGGAGAGAATAGCGGTAATGCATCAGGGAAATACAATTACCGTAAAAAACCTGCAGAAACTGCTTAATAAAAAAAGCAAGGAACAAATTATACCATCAACATTGCCTGACGGTATTCTGGAACAAAGTTATAATGAAGCAAGGGATAATTTCGAAAAAAATTATTTGCAGTTCCAACTTTTAAAAAATAATGGTATAATATCCAGAACTGCGGAAGCAATCGGGATATATCCCAGTAACCTTCACGCCAAATTGAGAAAGTATGGCATTACATCTGCGGGTTCATCATCTAAAGCAGGTGATAAACAATAAAAAGTATAAGGAAGAATTATGAAAGAGCTGACAGATCGGCAGAAACAGGTCATCTCCTTTATCGCCGATTATATAAAAAAGTATTCATATCCGCCCACAATTAGAGAGATAGCCGACCATTTTTCAATTTCGGTAAAAGGCGCGCACGATCATATTACCGCATTAAGAAAAAAAGGGCACATAAAACATGCCAACAAACGTCCGCGAACAATGGGGCTTACTCATTCAAGACCGGAAGATTCTGATTTGATCGGCGTTCCGGTTCTAGGAAGCGTTGCCGCGGGTATGCCGATTTTATCGGAGGAAAATTTTGACGGAAATATAATGCTGCACCGTTCAATGTTCAAAAAAAACAGGAAATACTTCGCGCTTATAGTAAAGGGCGATTCAATGTCGGGAGCCGGCATACTCGAAGGCGACACCGCCATAATCGAAAAATCAAATACAGTCCACAACGGAGAAATCGCAGTCGCTTTAATTGATGAAGCCGTTACACTAAAAAGATTTTACAAAGAGAGCACAAGGATCAGGCTGCAAGCCGAAAATCCATCATATAAACCAATATACAGCCAGGATGTAAAAATTCTTGGACGTTTATTTACTTTAATCCGCAATTATTAAAATGAGCTCTTTATTAAATAATGTTTATATTTTTCTCGGTCCCGAAATCGGAAAAAAGCAGGACGCAGTTAACGCAATAAAGGAAAAATTAAGGGGCGCAGACGAGTCAATTTTTTATCCCGGCGAAACCGGTATAAGCGAAATTGCCGATACGCTTTTAAACATCAGCCTGTTTGCCGATGCGAAAATTGTCATTGTAAAAAACGCGGAGTTAATCAAAAAAAAGGACGAAACAGAACTCCTTGTTTCCTGCGTAAAAAAAATGGAAGATACGACAGTCCTAATCCTTCTCTCCGATGAATTAAAACTCGCCGCGGGTCTTGAAGAAGGCTTCGCGCAGGCGGGAATGCCGAAAAACAACCGTCAGATTTTCTACGAAATGTTCGAAAGGGAAAAAAATGAATGGCTGATGTCATTCTTCCGGCGCGAAGGATACAATATTAACAAAGACTGCGTTAACACAATTCTTGAACTGGTAGAAAACAACACAGACGCGATGAAAAAGGAATGTACCCGCCTGATGTACTTCCTGCCAAAAGATCGTCCTGTAACAGCCGAAGATATCGAAAAATGGCTTTCGCATAACAGGGAAGAATCAGCCTTTACGCTTTTTTCCCGCATTGCCTCAGGCGATTTATCAAAAGCGCTTGAATCGCTCTCGGTAATGTTAGCTGCAAAAGAAAGTGCGCAGGGTATTCTTGCAAGCCTTGCAGGACGCTTCAGAAAACTCGGCGATTATTTATCGCTGCAGGAAACCGGAAACGCCAACAACTCTTTTGAACTAAAAAAAATAGGGCTTACAGCTCCCAAAGCCAAAGAAGATTTCGCCGCCGCCGCCAGCCGCTACAATCAGGAGTCTGTAGAAGCCTGCTTGATCTTAACCGCAGAATACGACGCGCTGCTGCGCTCGCCTGCCGCAATAATGGCGGATATTTTAATGGATAGATATATTCTATCGATTTTTAAACAAGGGAGGTTTTTTCAAAACTAACCGAGTTTTGAAAAAAGCTCAAGGAACACGGAATTACGCGGTTTAAAACTCGAAACCATCATCAATAATATATTTGTAAGGCAGCGAACAAGTCCTAGTTAAATTTGTGTTAGATAATCATCTATCGACTTAGCAGCCTCGTCAAAATCACTGTGAAGCAGCAGTCCCGCGATAACGCTTAATTGTTCCTTAGCGGACTGCGGCCAGGTATTTTGCTTTAATTCCGTGAGCAAATCCTTGGCGGTCTTTTTATTATACACAGAACACGCTGTGCGAATTTCAAGCAGTTTTTCTTTTAATACGGAAATATCGCCTTCTGCTTTCAAAGATTCATTTTCGCCTTTTTCAGTTGCCTCAAATTTATGTATTACATTATACAGCAGTTCCAAAAACGGCGGAAGTTTCATTAAAATTACATTGATGTTTTTTTCGCGTCCCGCCTGCTCAAGCCCGGAGGCGTCAGAGGATAATTCAGTTTCTCCTACATTCGCAAGAGCGCTCTTCATCGCATGTATATTTATGATAAACATTGATATATCGTCTACTCTGCGGCACTTGTTTAAAAATATCGATTCCAGTACGGCGGCGGCTTTTTTCGCGTCTCTTAAAAAGAATTCCGCAAGCTGAGGATCTACAGACTGCCTGTTCATACTTTCGTTAATAAAGTCTTTTTGTTTATTTGCCTCTTCAATGACTTCAGGCGGCTGTTTGTCGCGGATAAACCTGTTAAGCGAAAAATTTAACTGGCGGATATCAATCGGTTTGGAAATAAAATCATCAAAACCGTTTTGCATGAACATCTCGGCATGTCCAGCGAGCGCGTTAGCTGTCAACGCGATAACGGGCTTGTTATAACCAAGACCGCGTATTATTTTTGTCGCCTCTATGCCGTCCATACCGGGCATCATGTGATCCATAAATATTATGTCGTATACATGACCTTCCTTGATTTTATCAATCGCTTCAAAACCGCTTACCGCGGTATCGATTGACAAACCGTAAGGCATCATAAGACCTTTTGCCACATAAAGATTTGTTTCCACATCATCTACGATAAAAACAGTGCCGTACGGCATAAAGTCACGCTTTATCTGCACAGTTCTTAGTTTCGACGCGCCGGTAATATTTAACAGCATCAGATTTTCAGCTAACTCTTTTCCGATTGGATCAAAATCCGCGCATTTCTGCGGAATGCGCACTGTAAATCTCGAACCGCTGCCGGGCGCGCTTTCGACATTAATATTACCGCCCATCAGCATTAAAAGATTCCGGGTAATATTCATGCCAAGACCTGTGCCTACGGTTTTTCTGTTTGCTTCCATATTAAAACGCGAATATTCGCTGCCCAATTTATTTACCTGCTCTTCTGTCATGCCCTGTCCGGTATCGCTTATGGTAAAAACAATTGTAACATCAGAGGCATCTGAAGGTTCGCAGGAAATATTGAAACATATCAGTCCTTCCTGCGTATATTTATACGCATTGGAAAGCAGGTTATTCAAAATTTGCTTAATGCGCAGTTCGTCTCCGTAAAAAACGACCGGAACATTTTGGTCAACATGCAGCTTAAATTCGATCGGCTTGCTTTCATAGCGCATCATGTTCAACAGAACAGTATCATGAATGAGGCTTGCAATATCATACTGGGTTAAATTTAATTCAAGCTTGCCCGCTTCAATTTTGGAGAGGTCGAGAATATCGTTTATAATGCCGAGCAAAAGGTCTGCGGAATTGTAAATTCTTTCTAGCGCGTCACGGGTAACCTGCCCCAGCGAATTATCCTGAAGCTGAATTTCGGTAATGCCCAGAATTGCATTCATCGGCGTGCGGATTTCGTGGCTCATTTTTGCAAGAAAGTCGCTCTTTGCCTTGCTGCTTTCTTCGGCAATTTCCGCTTTGCGCATTTCAGCTAACATCGCCTTCTGCTCGCGCAAATCCCTGATATATTCTATAACGGTAAACTCATCTTTATGTTTTACGCGGACACATGTTACTTCCGCAGGAATTTCTTCTCCGTCCAGCTTTTGATGCATCCATTCAAAGCGGCTGTAACCTTCTTCCATCGCTTTTTTGATGTATTTGCCGCCCTTTACAGTCGACTTAATTCCGTCAGGCTGATATTCAGGAGAAAGCGAGGTAAACCTCTGTAAAAACGCCTGCTTGCAGGAAAGATCAAACATTTTAACAGCTTCCTGATTGCAGTCGATAAGGCTCATACTGCTGTCCCAAAAAATGGCGGCAAGAGGAGCGGAGTCGATCATTATCTGGGTACGTTCATCGGCTTCCCGCATTTTCATTGTCTGAATGTTGCGGTTAACAGCCGTGCCCATCATTAAGCCGGCGGAAGTCAAAATGCTTATTTCTTCGGAAGTAAAACTGCGTTCACTGCGGCAGTCGTTAATGCTGAAAAGACCCCAGAATTCGCCTGCCAGAAAAAGAGGAATCATCACGATGGATTTCATTTCGTAATATTCAAGAAAATCCCTGTCTTCATCTGATAATGCGGAAACCTGCGCGTTGATGTTTTCGCCGCTCTGAAATAATTTTTCCCATTCTTTTTTCATGCTGTACGGAAAATGCAGTCCGTACGGAACCTGCCTGCATTTCGATCCGTAGTCGCTTAGCCATTCGTGACGCAGGACAAAGTGGCGCTCATCATCTATTATTTCGTTGCGCCAAATTTGTACACGGTCGACATCAAGGCAATTACCGACAAGATCAAAACTTTTTATAAGAGTCTCATCGAAAGATAAATTTTCATTGCTTGTTAAAAGTAATATCGCCGCTGTATTTACCGTGTCCAGCAAACGCGTATGTATTATTTGATCTTTTTTATTGGAAAGCCCCATTAAATCTGTTTCCTTACCGCTTTAAATATATCCTTTACATCAAAAAAAACTTCGGCTATTTTAGGGTCATAATGCGTTCCGGCGCTCCTCATTATTATGTCGACCGCTTCTTCATCAGAAAACGCCCTTTTGTAAGGTCTCTCCGAAACAAGCGCGTCATAAACATCTACTATCGCCATAATTCGCCCCTGAAGCGGAATTTCCTCGCCTTTAAGTCCGTGAGGATAGCCCTTCCCGTCCCATCGTTCATGGTGACATCCGGCAAACAGCCTGGCGTTGCGCAAGAATTCGCCTTCGCCTGTCTGCGCTATAATCTCATCAATAATACGCTCTCCTTCCATGGCGTGAGTTTTCATTATTTCAAACTCATCATCAGTTAGCCTTCCGGGTTTATTCACGATTATATCAGTTATGGAAATCTTTCCCAAGTCGTGCATGCGCGCGGATGAAATAATTTTATCAACATCCCAACTTTCAATTTCGCTGGTATAAATGCCGCGTTTCTTCATTTCGTTAACGAGAATCTTTATATAAGTCGATGTTCGTTCAATATGACCGCCTGTCTGTTTGTCGCGGTTTTCAACAATATTCGCAAGAACGGAAACAATGCTGTTTTGCAGCCTGCTAAGCTGCGACGTCCTGTCGCGGATTAAATCATCAATATCAAGATGCGTTCTTATCCTGTTTATCAAAACAGCTGCCGAAAAAGGTTTTGTAACAAAATCCACAGCCCCCATCTCAAACCCCAGTACTTCAACTTCAGGATCGTTGCGCCCTGTTAAAAACATGACAGGCAGCGCCGCGTATGAATGCATTTTTTTTAGTTTTTTTAATGCCGTAAATCCGTCCATATCCGGCATTTCAATATCAAGTAAAATTAAATCGGGAATTATCTTCTCTAAAAGAGCAAACATTTTAGCCGCGGACGGCATGGTCATTACCCGATAATGATGTTCAAGAGCAGCTTCTGCCATTGAAAGATTAGTATCGCTGTCATCAACAACAAATACGGTTTTCATATAATATTCATCCTTGGAATTTATTTATATTTATAAATTACTTTATTATCGTAACATAAACCAATACAATTGACCATAAAAATTAAAATAATGGTTTTTAACGGGCAAAAACACATAAAACGTTACATTGATAGATAACAATAAATAAGGTATAATCTGTAAATCAAATCAAATTAAGGAGACATATAATGAAATTTACCAATGGTTATTGGATGATTAAGGAAGGCGTGGAATCTCATTTTGCCGCTTGCGCTTATGAAGTGGAGCAGCAGGGAAATGAACTCGTCGCATATGCCCCGGAAAGACATATAAATCACAGAGGCGATACCTTAAACGCGCAGTTATTGACAATTAGGTATTCAAGTCCAATGCAGAATATAATAAAGGTAAGAATTTCCCATTTTGACGGAGCAGTTGATAACCGGCCGCGTTTTCCGCTGGAATCGGAACAGGGCTTTAAACCATCGGTAAATATTACAGAAAAAGAGGCTTCATTACAAAGCGGAAAATTATCGGTTACTGTCGGAATAAAGCAAAACTGGAACCCTGTTTTTAAAGGCGACGGTAAACCAATAACCAAAAACCTGTTTCGTTCAACTGGGTATATGATAAAAAAAGGGCATGGCCCTTTTAAACCGGCATCTCCGTATATAAAAGATGAGCTTTCGCTTTCTGTCGGCGAACTTGTTTACGGGCTTGGCGAACGCTTCGGACCATTCATTAAAAACGGACAAACTGTAGATATCTGGAACGCAGACGGCGGCACTGCAAGCGAACAGGCGTATAAAAACATTCCCTTCTACATGACAAATAAAGGATACGGCGTATTCATAAACGATCCGGGGAAAGTATCGCTGGAAATAGGCAGTGAAAAAACAGCGCGCGTTCAATTCTGTGTAAGCGGCGAATATCTTGAGTACTATGTCATTTACGGTCCTGAGCCAAAAGCGGTTCTGGAACGTTATACCGCGTTGACAGGAAGACCCGCAATGCCGCCAGAGTGGAGCTTCGGTCTCTGGCTTTCAACGTCGTTCACCACATCTTACGATGAAAAAACAGTAATGAGTTTTATAAACGAAATGGAAACGCGCAAGATTCCGCTCTCGGTTTTCCACTTTGACTGTTTCTGGATGAAAGGATTTAACTGGTGCGACTTTACATGGGACAAGGAAACTTTTCCGGATCCAAAAGGAATGCTGTCGAGGATAAAAGCAAAAGGAATCAAAATCTGCGTATGGATAAATCCGTACATTGCGCAGAGATCCGCGCTTTTTGAAGAAGGAAAAAAAGGCGGTTACTTCCTCAAAAAAAGAGACGGCTCTGTATACCAGACAGACCAATGGCAGGCTGGAATGGCTATCGTGGATTTTTCCAATCCCGAAGCTTCAAAATGGTACACAGGTCATCTGGAAAAATTGATGGACATGGGAGTTGACTGTTTTAAAACAGACTTTGGCGAAAAAATCCCCGAAGACGCGGTTTATTTTGACGGCGGCGATCCTCAGAGGCATCATAATTATTATTCGTATGCATATAACAAAGCGGTTTTTGATCTGCTGGAGAAAAAACGCGGAAAAGGCGAAGCTGTTTTATTCGCGCGTTCGGGAACCGCCGGCGGACAGAGATTTCCTCTTCACTGGGGAGGCGACTGCGAGTCAACATTTGAAGCTATGGCAGAAACTTTGCGCGGCGGACTTTCTCTTTGTCTTTCCGGTTACGGTTTCTGGAGCCACGACATCGGCGGATTTGAAGGAATCCCCAATGCCGCGCTTTTCAAACGCTGGCTTGCCTTCGGGCTTTTATCGTCGCACTCAAGACTTCACGGCAGCCACTCCTACAGAGTGCCCTGGAGCGTAGACGAAGAATCGGCTGATGTCTGCAGGTTTTTCACAGAACTAAAGGCAAAGTTGATGCCGTACATTTTAAAAGTTTCCAGAGAAGCTCACGAAAAGGGAATTCCTGTCTTACGCGCAATGTTCCTTGAGTTCCCTGATGATCCGACCTGCGCGTATCTTGATCGCCAGTACATGCTTGGAGGCGATTTGCTAGTCGCCCCTGTTTTTAGTGAGGATAATGAAGTAACCTACTATGTGCCTGCTGGCGACTGGAAGCAGTACATAACAGGCGAGACAATCAAGGGAGGCAGATGGATTACGGAAAAACACGGTTTTTTAAGCATGCCGATTCTTGTAAGACAGGGCGCGCAGATATAATAAGGAGTAAACATGTTAAACAAAAAGAAAATCTTTATTTGTTTATCATTTCTGCTGATTCTTTCTTTAACAACAATTACATGCCAGCCGCAGGCAACAGGATCACCGGAAGAGGCGTTTAAATTTGCATCCTCCATGAAAATCGGATGGAACCTCGGAAACACACTTGAAGCTCATTTTAATTTAAGTCCGCGCGAAACAGCATGGGGAAACCCAAAAGTTACCCAGGAACTCATGAACGGAGTAAAGGCTTTGGGATTCGGCGCTGTACGCATTCCGGTAACATGGGGTAAAAAAATAAATGATGATAAAAATTACTCCATCGACAGCGCATGGATGAACCGTGTAGCGGAAGCAGTTGATTATGCGCTTAAAGCCGGATTGAAAGTAATAATAAATATTCATCACGACGGCGCGGACAGCCATTACTGGCTTTCGGTCAAGCAGGAGCATTTGTCAGGAAAACCAAAAGAAGAGATGGATAAAAAATTCAGCGCAGTATGGAAACAAATAGCGGAAAAATTTAAAAACACCGGAGAGAATCTGATATTTGAGGGTTTTAACGAACTGCACGACGGCAGCTGGGGTAACGGCAATTTCGCTCAGCATGCGCGCGTAAATGAACTAAATCAAATTTTTGTAAACACTGTGCGCGCAGCCGGCGGAGAAAACGCAAACCGTTATCTGCTGATACACGGCTGGGTTACAAGACCGAGCGTTACAGTAGCGTCTTTGGTTATGCCGAAAGACAGCGCAAAAAATAAAATAATGGTAGGCTTTCATTATTACGATCCTTATGATTTTTCCGGCTCGGGAAAACTGACTAAATGGGGAGAAAAGGCAATACCGGGAAACTGGGCAAATGAGACCTATTTGCGGAATACGTTTAACTCGGTAAAAAATAAATTTGCAGACAACGGCATACCGGTTATCATCGGCGAATACGGAGCTGTTAACCATGACAGCAGTGATGTTCCCGCATACCGCGCATACTATATAGAGTATGTAACAAAACACGCAATCGACTGCGGATTTGTTCCCTTCTACTGGGATAACGGCGGCTTTGGGCACGGCTCGGAAAAATTCGGGCTTGTCGATCGCGATCTCGGAAAAGCTGGTGATGAATACGCGGAGATTGTTTTAGCGGCGATAATGAAAGCGGCAAACGAGAAATATTTATTAACAGATATTAAAGCTCCGTAAAATAAAGGCGGAAACTATGAAGAATCCGGTATTTATATTTGTCATCTTATCCGCTTGCATTTTATTTACTTGCCCCGCTAACGGTACAGCTGATGAATACATAATAAATTTTTCACATGAAAAAATTCCCGGAAACATTACAAACGCCCTGCCGAAGAATGAGGCAATGACATTTGTCCGCAATATGGGAATTGGAATAAATATCGGCAATTCCCTTGATGCCGCAGGATGGAATGAATGGTGGCATGCCGGCGAAACAGGCTGGGGAAATCCGGAAATAACGCAAAATTTTGTCAAAGCATTGAAAAATTACGGCTATAAATCAATCCGCCTTCCTGTAACATGGAAAGATTTCATGGGACCGGCTCCTGATTATATTTTAGGCGAGTGTAATTATTACAAAGGCTGCGATAAAAATTGTCCAAACAGAATGGAGCGCGTACAGCAGGTAGTAAACTGGATTCTCAGTGAAGGCATGTACTGCATTATAAATCTTCACCATGACGGCGACTGGATAGAAGGAATCACGGCTAACGAAGCCGCGGTTTTGGACAAATTTACAAAGGTATGGAAACAAATTGCGCAGAAGTTTTCCGGCATAGCGCAGAATAAATTAATTTTTGAATCGATGAATGAAGTGGGCTTTGACAATGTCTGGAACCAATATGGAGGAACAACCGGTAAAGATAAAGCTTACAGTCTTATGAATAAATTAAATCAGGCTTTTGTTAATACAATCCGCGGCACGCCCGGAAACGAAAACCGTTTCCTTCTTATCGCTGGTTACTGGACAAATATTTCGCATAGCAGTGATCCTCTTTTTAAAATGCCGTCAGATAAAACCGCTAATCGTCTTATTCTTTCTGTTCATTATTACGAACCTTCAACATTCTGTATTGCCGATAAACCTGATAACAGCTGGGGTTTCCGAAACAGCTGGGGTACAACAGCGGATTATAACTATCTCATAAATCAATTCAATAAATTAAGAACAACATTTCTTAACAAAGGAATTCCTGTAATACTGGGCGAATACGGAGTCTCGCTTATAAACAAGGTAGAAGGCAATCGTGTTGACTGGATGGCAGCGGTTACGCAGATCTGTTTAAATTACGGCATTTGTCCCATGCTGTGGGACACAAGCGGTGAAATAAGCCGCAGCTCGCCTTTCACAATGAGACACTCGTTAAAAAATGTCTGGAATATAATAAACCAAGGTGAATAAAATGAAAAATCTGAAAGTCTTGTTTGTACTCCTAATTATTTTTTCGCTGATAATGTGCAAGGCAGAAAACAAGCAGCCTGAGGATCCGCTTCAGGAAGAAGCATTAAAATTGATACCTGCAAGCATAATTGATACGCTGCCTGTAAATCCCGCGATGACTTTTGTGCAGAACATGGGTATAGGAATAAATATCGGAAACACTCTTGACGCAATCGGCACCAACGACTGGCATTCAGGAGAAAACGGCTGGGGCAATCCTGACATTACCCGTGAATTTATTCAAGCGTTAAAAAGTTACGGTTATAAATCCATCCGCCTCCCTGTAACATGGGCGGAATACATGGGACCTGCTCCCGATTATAATATCGGCACATGTCTATTCAACTGCGGAAAATGTCCGGATCGAATGGATCGCGTAGAAGAAGTTGTAAAATGGATTCTAAACGAAGACATGTACTGCATTGTAAACATTCATCACGACGGAGGTCACTCCGACAAAAGCTGGATACTGGACGCGGAAAGAGAACCGGAAAAAGTTGCGCAGCAATTCGCGGCGGTATGGAAACAAATTGCGCAGAGGTTTTCCGGCATAGCGCAGGATAAATTAATTTTTGAATCGATGAACGAAGTGGGCTTTGATGATCTTTGGAACCGCCGCATCGGAACAGGCGGCAGGGGCGAAGCATACGCCGTTTTAAATATGTTAAACCAAACATTTGTTGATACAGTCCGCGGAACCGCAGGAAATGAAAACCGCTATCTGCTCATCGCGGGTTATTGGACAAATATCGAGCAAAGCATCGACGGTCTTTATAAAATGCCTGCAGACACAATTAACAACCGCCTCATACTCTCTGTTCATTATTACGACCCTTCAATTTTCTGTATTGCAGAAGAAACCAATAACAGCTGGGGGTTCAGGAACGACTGGGGAAAGCCGGCGGATTATGCCCATCTAACAAGTGAACTTAATAAACTAAAAACATTCTATCTGAATAAAGGCATTCCGGTAATTATCGGAGAATACGGAGTAACACTAAAAAATAAAATTGATGAGGATCGAATTAAATGGATGGCTGCCGTTACACAGCACTGTTTAAATTACGGCATCTGCCCGATATTATGGGACACAGGCGGAGAGATTAGCCGGCGCGCTCCGTACACAATGAGACATACTCTGCAAAGAGTGTGGTCGATACTACAGTCTAATCCAAACTAACATCTCACCCGGTTTACGGTTGCACCAGGAGCCGTAAGGAACAGCGGTTAATTCTACATCTTCATAACGCGGAGAAAAATTTTCCGAGAACGACTGCGGCTCTTTGGGTGTGACCAATTTTTTTCCCCTTGCTTGTATCGTCATTATTCCGCCGAGCAGATCTTCGCGCCAGTGTTCGGTTAACGGAGATGATGGGTCGAGGGAGAGAGCGGACAGGTTTTCGCTGTTGTCACATTCTTCCAGACAGAATACTTCAGGTCCGCGGGCTATTGCAGCCTTTCCGCAGTTGTAATGGACTTTTGGATTCGCGTAAATGATCCGCGGCTTTATTAAAAATGAAACTGATATTTCATCGTCATTTATTACATTGGCTATGCGTAAATAATTATTTTTCCTCTCGCAAGTCGCGTGATGACCGGAATCGGGACTGCCGCTTAACTGCCATGCTTTATCTTTTTCATCATCAGCATAAACAGAGGCGCCGTTTACACAAACTGTAAAATTTTCCGCAAAAGCAGGTATTCTGATATTTAACGAGAGCGCGGTTTCTGTTTTTACTTTTATTTTTACGCTGCCGGTTTTTGGATAAGCCGTTGTAACCGAAACACTTGCTTTTTTTCCGTTAACAACAAAAGACATTTCATTTTGTATAAACAGATTGATAAATAAATCCGAGCCTTCCTGAAAATAAATGTACTGACCAAGACTTGTAAAAGTGCGCGCTACATTTGTCGGACAACAGGCGCAGTCAAACCATTTCTGCCGCACAGGCTTAACGTGCGACTTTGAAACATGATCGATACAGACTTTTGGCCACACTTCCATCGGATTAACGTAAAAATATTTTTCACCGTCAAGTGAAATACCGCTCCTTACGGAATTGTACAGAGCCAGTTCAACAATATCAAAATAGGAAGCGTCTCCTGTAACTTTCGCCATCCGCTGACCGAACATGGCAAGGGCGATTGACGCGCAGGTCTCGGAATAATTCGCGTCATTTGGCAGATCGTAATCGACAGTGAAACGTTCCAGATGTCCTGATGAGCCTACGCTTCCTGTAACATACATTCGTTTATGCACAATGTTGTCCCATAGTACGCGACACTGCTTTAACAATCCCTCATCATTAAATTCTTCCGCCAAATCCGCCATCGCGCAGTACAAATACAAGGCGCGCACCGCGTGACCTTCGGCTGTGTCCTGCTCCCGCACCGGAAGATGAGACTGAAAATACTTCGGCTCAAAACCGAAGGAGTCTCCGAAAATATGTTTAAAACCCGGGCGTTTTTTTTCTTCCAGAAAATAATTAGGCTGCCCTCCGCGGGCGTCAATAAAATATTTTGCTGTCTCAAGATAATTTTTATTTCCGGTTACGCGGTAAAGTTTAACAAGAGCAAGTTCAATTTCAGGATGCCCAGGATAGCCGTGAATCTGTCCTTCATTGGCGCCGAAAGTTTTACAGATAAGGTCAGCAAATTTGCACGCGATTTCCAAGAGCGGTTTCTTTCCTGTAGTTTCAAAATAGGCAGCCGCGGCTTCGATTAAATGCCCTGCGCAATAAAGCTCATGACCTTCGGTGAGGTTTTGCCATTTGTCTTCAGGACGGTTAAGAGTAAAGTAGGTGTTCAGGTAGCCGTCTTTTTCCTGAGCGCGTCCTAAAAGAGAGATCACTTCGTCGGCGGTTTTTTCAAGCTGAGGATCGGGACGGCTTGCAAGACTGTAAGCGACAGCTTCAAGCCACTTTGCCGCGTCGGAGTCCTGAAAAACCATTCCCTGCTGTCTGCCCTTCTCTTCTCCAGCGGCAACGCGGAAATTTTTCATGCAGTAACTCGGCACCGCTCCTTCCTGCCTGTCATTTAAAACTTCCCACTGATAAGGAATAACTTTTTCCGGAATTAATTTTATGTACCTGTCCCAGTATGAATCATTGATGCGGGTTGCCGAAAGAGGAATTGTTTTTTTCATTATCGATCTCCTGCTGTTGTTTTTAATCTGATCATATTCCACGATGCCGCAGGAAGAGAGGCTGTAAGTTTTTTTGAACCAGCGTTTCCTTCCAGCCTGCCTCCAGCCTGTTTTACAGGTTTCACCTTTTCTTCTTTTATAGAGTTAGTGATATTTAAATTGTCATTGCAAAGAACCGAATGTTCGATCAATTCCATCTCGCCGTAACCTGCAATCTCGGCTTCCAGAATAATTTCTTCTTTTAAATTTCTGTTCACGGCGAAAATTACAACTTCATTTTTTTCCGTATTATGAACGCCGACAGCTTCCAGGTACGGCACATCGCAAAACTCTTTTGAGTCATATTGATCTGCTTTAACAGGACAGCGAAGCACAGTGCCGCGTCCGTAAAGAGAGGCATCTTTAAAAGGATAGAAGATCGTCTGCCGGTACGCTCCTCCGCCTTTTTCGGTCATGATGGGAGCTATGACATTTACCAACTGCGCAAGACAGGCGATTTTTACGCGGTCTGCGTTTTTTAAAAGAGTGATAAGCATACATCCAACCGCGAGCGCGTCCGCCATTGTATAAATATCTTCCAGGAGAGGCGGAGCTTCCTGCCACTTCTCGTTTTTTTGATCCGCTTCGTTAGAGTGATACCAGACATTCCATTCATCAAACGAAAGATTGACAGTCTTCCTGCTTTTCTTTTTTGCTTTCATTAAATCGCAGATACCGGCGACAGTTTTTATAAATCGATCCATCTCCATGTTTCGCCCCAAAAAGTTTGGAACATCATTTTCCCTGTCTGCGAAATATGTATGAAGAGAAATATAATCGGCATGATCGTAAACATGATCAAGGACTGTCTTTTCCCAGTCGCCGAAAGTAGGCATACCGGAATATGAACTGCCGCATGCGACAAGCTCGATAGAAGGATCAGTCCACTTCATAATCTTGGAAGCTTCGGCGGCAACTCTTCCGTATTCATCAGCGGTACGCCCGCATATCTGCCACGGACCGTCCATCTCGTTTCCCAAACACCAGAGTTTAATTCCGTGCGGCTCGCTTACGCCGTGGCTCTTTCGAAGATCGCTGTAGTAACTGCCGCCGGAAAAATTACAATACTCAATTAAATTTCCCGCGTCCCGCGCGCCTTTAGTGCCAAGATTGACTGCCATCATAACTTCGGCGTTTACTTTTTTCGCCCATGCTGCAAATTCGTTTGTACCGAAACGGTTACTCTCTTTTGTAAACCACGCAAGATCGAGGCGCACCGGACGATCCTTAAGAGGTCCCACTCCGTCTTCCCAGTTGTAACCGGATACAAAGTTGCCTCCCGGATATCGAATCACAGAAACATCAAGCTCTTTGATCAACTGCGCGGTATCATTTCTAAAACCCGAACTGTCCGCCTGAGGATGTCCCGGCTCATAAATGCCTGAGTAGACAGCGCGTCCCAAATGTTCGATGAATGAACCGAAAAGGCGTTTGTCTGTCTCTCCGATGGAAAATTCTTTGTGCAGAGTTATTTTCGCTTTCATATTTTACTCCTGTCCGTAATATGCGTTATCTCCGTGTTTGCGTTCCCAGTGTTTTTTAATTAAATGATCCGGCAGAGGCTTTGTATGAGGATCGATTGTAAAAGTGAGAAACGCCATCTTGCAGATTTCTTCCAGAACAACGCTGTTGTACACAGACTGCGCCGCGCTTTTTCCCCATGTGAACGGACCGTGCCCCGCGACAAGAATCATATTTGACTGAGATGGATCGTAATTATTTTTTTTTATTGTGTCGATGATAAGGTTTCCGGTTTCCTGTTCGTAATTATTTTTAACAGCTTCCGCGCTCATAAATTCCGTGCATAAAATATTTTCGGTTCCATGATCTGCATGAGTAGTTCCAAAAACAGGAACCGGCTTTCCTGCCTGCGCCCATGCAACGGCAAATGTAGAATGCGTGTGAGTGATACCGCACGGCATACAGCGAAGTTCTCCGCGCAGACTTGAAAAATATTTATACAAAACCTGATGCGTCTTTGTATCTGACGACGGTTTCAATTTTCCTTCGATAATATTTCCTTCCAGATCAAGCAGCACCATTGAAGCAGGCGTCAGCTGATCGTAATCGACGCCGGACGGTTTAATCGCAAATACTCCCATGTCAGGATCAAAGGCGGATGAATTCCCCCAGGTGTAAAGGGCAAGATTTCTGCGCCTGATTTCCATATTAGCTTCATAAGCTTCATCGCGAAGCCTTTTATAAACAAACATAATCAATCCTTAAAAATATTAATTAGCGCTAATCCAATGATTCGTATTTCATGCTAACCTGTTATAATACGCTTCGCTCCAACGCAGCTCATCTTTCAATTTATTTACATTTGTATTTTTATCGATTAGCACAAATTCGATGCCGCATATTTCCGCCCAGTCGCGGAAATACTCTGCCGTTAACGCGGAGCTGTACACAGAGTGATGAGCGCCGCCGCAGAGTATCCAGCTTTCCGCGGCGTCGTAAATATTCGGATACGGTTTCCATAAAGCGCGCGCGACAGGAAGGCGCGGCATTTCGTTTTCGATTTTTATTGTTTCAACTTCATTAACTATCATCCGGAAACGGCTGCCAAGATCGACAAGAGTGGCGAGGACTGCCTGCCCGGGAGCGGCGTTAAAAACCATCCGCGCGGGATCAGCCTTTCCTCCGATTCCAAGCGGATGAACTTCAATGCGCGGTTTGCCTTCCGCAATCGAAGGACAAATTTCCAGCATGTGCGCTCCGAGAGCGGCTTCTTTACCGGGTTCAAAGTGATATGTGTAATCTTCCATAAATGAAACGCCGCCTTTTAAACCGGCGGCCATAACTTTCGCGCAACGTGTAAGCATTGACTGCTTCCAGTCGCCCTCAGCACCGAAACCGTAGCCTTGTTCCATGAGACGCTGCGCCGCAAGTCCCGGAAGCTGCGAAAGCCCATGCAAGTCCTGGAATGTAGTTGTAAAAGCTCCGGCGTTTTCTTTTTCGAGCATTTCCTTAAGAGCGATTTCGATCTTAGCCTGCTCAAGCATCGCGTCTCTAGCCTTGCCGCCGCTTTTTAAATCAGGAGCAAGTTCGTAAGAAGCGGCGTATTCTTCCGCAAGTTTCTCAGCCTGCACATCGCTTATTTTCGCATAACGAGCGGCAAGGTCGCCTATGCCCCATGTGTTTATCTGCCATCCCATTTTAATCTGCGCTTCAATTTTATCGCCTTCTGTAACCGCGACTTCGCGCATGTTGTCTCCGAGGCGCAGAACAGTTTTATTCATGCCGTCCTGCTTCGCCGCCGCCGCTCGCATCCAAACGCCGATACGCCTGCGAAGCTCGCTGTCCTGCCAGAAACCCGCGGCAATTTTTCGCGGCAGTTTCATCCGCGCGTGAATGAAGCCGTGTTCCCTGTCGCCGTGCGCCGACTGATTCAAATTCATAAAGTCCATATCTATCGAAGCCCACGGAATATCGCGGTTGTATTGAGTGTGCAGATGCAAAAGCGGCTTTCGGTTAATCGAAAGCCCCTGTATCCACATTTTAGAAGGCGAAAAAGTATGCATCCATGTGATGATACCCGCGCAGGCAGCGCATGCGGCGGCTTCTTCAAAAAGACCGCGGATTCCTGAAGGCGTTACAGCGACCGGCTTTAAAACGACAGTCCCCGGAAGCTGAAGGTCTTTATTAAAATCATCCGTCATAATCCGCGCGTGCTGCGCGACCTGTTTTAGGGTTTCATCTCCGTAAAGATCCTGGCTTCCAACTATGAACCAGAACTCGGATTTTTTTAGATCCATGAGATTCTCCTTGATTTATTGATTTTAACATAAAAAGATGGAAATGTATGCTAAAAATTAATCACAAATATGAGGCTGACAGCCGGCAGGCGTAAGAGGAAAACTTTTGCTCATACATCTGCCCGCTGCCGGTCTTTAATTTGATAAATTCTTTTTACAAAATAATTACGCGGACTGTATTAACAGGATTCTTACTAGTCAAAGGCAAACCCGCGACAAGAACAATTTTATCCGAAACATCCGCGATTCCTTTTTCCAAAACGGCTCTGATTGAGTCTTCGACCTTGCTTTGCGTCCCTTCGGCGACTTGCGCGTAATAAGGATGAACGCCCCAGTATAATTGCATTATTCTCATTATGCGCTCATTGGGCGTAATGGCTAGAACGCATTGTTCAGGTCTGTATGCGCTGATCAGACGAGCTGTGTTTCCGCTCAGCGTAAGCGTAACAATCGCTTTTGCTTCTGTCTCCGAAGATATTACCACTCCGTAATGAGCCATGGTTTTTCCCAGAGCCTCGACCCGTTTATGATCATTGGAAAGACATTCAAAACGTATGCTTTTTATCCGATGGCGGAACTCTTCCGAATCTTCTACAGAGAGTGCGATCTTGTCCATAATTTTTACAGCATCAACAGGATACGCGCCGACTGTCGTTTCGCCTGAAAGCATGACTGCGTCTGTGCCGTCAAAGATCGCATTCGCGACATCTGTAAGTTCCGCGCGTGTCGGCCGGGGATTCACAATCATCGACTCCAGCATCTGAGTCGCGGTAATAACAGGTTTTCCGGCTTTCCGGCATTCGCTTATAATATATTTTTGCGCAAGCGGAATTTGCTCCGTGGGAAGCTGTACGCCGAGATCTCCGCGAGCCACCATTACTCCGTCCGCAGCTTGAACAATTTCCTTTATGTTTTTAATGCCGTCTTCACATTCAATTTTCGCGATAATTTTTATTGATGAGTTTAAACTTTCAAGATATTCCCTTATCTCGTCAACCTCATGCGGAAAACTCAAAAAACTCGCGGCGATAAAATCTACGTCCATTTTTACGCCGAAAGCGATATCCTCTTTATCTCTATCGCTAATAATCGGAAGACCAGCGTGAATGCCCAAAAGATTTACATTTTTTTTGCTGCCGATAACAGCGGTATTATGAGCGCGGCAGTTGATGACACCGTCTGTTAGACCCAATACTTCCAGATCAAGAAGTCCGTCCGCGATTAAAATATGATGTCCGCTTTTTAATTTAATAGGCGCTTCTTTCCACGAGATGGAAATACGCGCGGGACTTTCCTTCTGCCCGTGAACTGCGGCGGCGGTAATACAATCGACAACGGTTACGGAAACAAGATCATCTTTATTGATTGTCACCTTTCCCTCATTCTCTGTCATACCTGTTCGTATTTCAGGACCTTTAGTATCCAATAAAATCGCGACAGGAATCCCAAGTTCTTTTGAGATTCGTTTAACAGTTTCCATACTTATTTTGTGTTCTTCGTGAGTGCCGTGAGAAAAATTAAAACGGGCGACATTCATCCCCGCAAGGATTAACTGCCGGACAACTTCATCACCGGAAGACGCAGGACCTATAGAACATACTATTTTTGTTTTTCTTACTTGCATAATAGTAATTATATATAATTTTTTTAATTATTGTAAACGCTCCGCCGCAGTCTTCTCAATCTCCAGCCCAGCTGTGTACCGCTCCATAAAAATCTTAAAACTTTCCGCGTCATTTTTATCTGGATTAATTTTTAAACTTGCTAGTCCTGCGAAAACTTTTTCCATTAAATATTTTTCCAAAGATAAATCAATTTGAGAATTATTATTTACTTTCGACAGCCTGAAAGCGGCAAGAAGCGCGATACCCCATGCTCCGCCTTCAGCGGCTAAACTTGAATTTGAGGTTTCTTCCATCACAGAAACCGGCGTGTTAAAAGCGGCTGCCATTAACCTTTGAGCTACGCCTTTTATTTTGAAAAAACCGCCGTGTCCGAGAAGACTGTCTATTTTAACATTTTCTTTTTCTGTGAGAATGTCCATCCCGTACTTTAAAGCCGCAAAAGCGGAAAAAATCAAAGTCCTCATAAAATTGGCAAGAGAAAAATTACTGTCCGGCAATCGCGCGAAAAGAGGTCTTCCCTGCTCTATTCCTGTCAGCGGCTCACCTGAAAAATAATTGTAGGCAAGCAGTCCGCCGCAGTCTGTGTCCGCTTCCAGCGCTTTATTGTAAAGAGCGGAATAGAGTGCGGTCTTATCCATTTTAACTCCGGCAATTTCGGCGATTTCCGTGAACAGGCGCACCCATGCGTCAATATCGGAAGTGCAGTTATTGCAGTGAACCATTGCGACGCTCTTGCCCGCAGGGGTGGCGACAATATCAATCTCGGGATAAACTTTTGACAAATCTTTTTCCAGAACGATCATCGCGAAGACGGAAGTTCCCGCGGAAATATTTCCGGTGCGTTCTGTGATACTGTTGGTCGCAACCATGCCTGTGCCCGCGTCTCCTTCCGGCGGACAAAGAGGGATTCCCGGTTTCAAACTGCCGTTCGGATCAAGAAGTTTGGCTCCCTCTTCTGTTAGAAGACCCGCGTCTTCACCTGCATTTAAAACTTTTGGAAGGATATTTTTTATCTTCCATGTAAATCCGTAAGGAGCCTCCAACTGCGAAAACTTTTCCAGCATCGCGCTGTCGTAATTTTTTGCGCTGCTGTCGATTGGAAACATTCCTGAAGCATCCCCGATGCCAAGGACTTTAAGACCTGTCAGTTTCCAATGAATGTAACCTGCAAGCGTTGTAATAAAATCTATATCTTTGGCGTGCGGTTCATTGTTCAGCATCACCTGATAAAGATGCGCGATACTCCAGCGTAATGGTATATTAAATTGAAATTTTTCCGTGAGGGCGGCAGCCGCTTTTTCTGTTGCGGTATTGCGCCATGTGCGAAACTGCGCAAGCTGGTTTCCGTTTTTGTCGAAAGCAAGATAACCGTGCATCATCGCCGAGATGCCGATTGCGCCGGCAGACGTTATATCAATGCCGTATTGTGTTTTTACATTTTGCGCCAAACTGCGGTAACTGTTTTGAACAGCCGTCCATACATCATCTAAATGATAAGTCCAGATGCCGTCTTCAAGTCTGTTTTCCCAATCATGGCTTCCGGCGGCTATCGGCGAGAAGTCTTCATTAATTAAAACAGATTTAACGCGGGTTGAACCAAACTCAACTCCAAGAATTGTTTTACCTTCTAAAACAGCCTGTTTGATATCCATAAAACGCGGCTCCGCTTATTAATTCTTTACAAGAATCAAAACTCCGGCAGCAGGAAGCGTACAGCGTTCGTTAGCAACAAATGTCCTGCCTGTGATTAAATCGCGTTTTGCTTCAGGAATGACAATATCCGCGCCGGTTTTATTATGATTCAATACAAAAATAAATTCCTTTCCGTCTTTTACGCGGCAGGTGGCTTCTATTCCTTCCGCCGCAGGGAATACCGGCTTTACTCCGCATTCACCGCAAATCATTGCTGTAAAGCGGTCAAGAAGCGCCGCTTCAGGTCTTGCGCCGAAATACCAAACCTGCCCCTTGCCGAATTTATTCTGACAGAGAGCCGGCGTTCCGGCGTAAAAATCGCTTTCGTAATCCGCGATTGTTTTTGCGCCTTCAGTATGAATAATGTCGCAGAATAATTCCGCTTTCCATGTGCCTTTAAGGTCTCCGTCTTTGATCACAAAACCGTTTGTATGCCCTGGAAGCAGCGCATCTGTTTCTTCAACCCAAATGCCGCAAAGCTCCCTAAGCTCGCCGGGATAGCCGGTCTGCGTTACGAGATCGCGCTCATCGGTCATGCCGGAAAAATATGTTGTTATCAATACGCCGCCGTTATTCACAAATGTTTTTAATTTTTCGGCGAAACCGGGTTTAATCATGTAGAGTAACGGAGCGAAAAGAATTTTATAATTATCAAGGGGAGAATCAACGCTGATAATATCAACAGAATAATTTTGTTTGGCAAGAGCGTCATAATAACGGTATACTTCTTCAGGATAATCCATATCTTTTGTGGGACCTGCCGATATCGAAGTCGCCCACCAGTTATCCCAGTCGTACAGTACAGCGGCACTGGAATTGAAAGTGCTGTCCAAAAAAGAGCCGCCAATTTTTTTTAATTCTTCACCTAACGCGGCTGTTTCGCGGAATACCCGCGTATTTTCATGTCCGCAGTGATCTATAACAGCTCCGTGAAATTTTTCGCAGCAGCCGCGCGAACGGCGCATCTGAAAAAACATCACGGTGTCGGAACCGTGAGCAAGCGCCTGATAACTCCACAGCCGCATAATACCGGGACGCTTTAAGGAATTGTACGGCTGCCAGTTTGTTACGCTTGGAGTCTGCTCCATAAGGGAAAATGGCTTTCCTCCTCCGCAGCCGCGCATTAGAGTATGATTCATCGAAATGCGGGTATGCGGACAGTCCGGCCAGGGATAATTGTCCCATGCCACAAAGTCCATGTGTTTGCCCCATTTAAAATAATCCAGATCCCAGAAAGTTCCCATTAAATTTGTTGTTACCGGAATGTGCGGAGTTACCTCTCTTAATGCGTTTGCTTCTTCTAGATAGCAGTCCAAAAGGCTGTCGGAATAAAAACGTCTGTAATCGATTGACTGAATCTGACAGGAGCCGGAAACGCGGTGCTGATGCGCCCATTCTCCGCCGAGGTAACTGGGAGAAACTATATCATCCCAGTCATAATAAGTGTGCCCCCAAAAATTTGTGTTCCATGCTTCGTTCAGCGCATCCATTGTTTTATATCTGTTTTTCAGCCAAACGCGAAACGCTTTCTGGCAGGTGTCGCAATAACAGTATCCGCTGAATTCGTTTGAAACATGCCATGCTATTATATTTTCAAGTTTCCCATAACGTTCGGCGAGCTTTCGCGCCAGTCTTCCTGCGTACATACGGTAAATACCGCTGTTCGGGCAGGAGTTCTCCCTGTCGCCGAATTTGCGCTTCGAACCGTCGGTATTAACGCGAAGAACTTCGGGATATTTGCGCGCCATCCACGCGGGATGAGTCGCCGTCCCTGTCGCAAGACATATCTTCATTCCCGCCGCGCTTGATGTTTCGATAATATCATCGAGAACAGAAAAATTATATTCGTTTTCCGAAGGCTGCAGCGAAGCCCAGCTGAAAACATTTATTGTAAGAACATCGATGCCTGCAAGAGTCAGAAGGCGCATATCTTCCTTCCATATCTCTTTCGGCCATTGCTCCGGATTATAATCTCCGCCGTATAAAACCTTGTTTACCTTGCCTGCTAATTTCATATTATTTCCTTTGGCGAAATACGCCTTTTTAAAGTAAAAACATCTAATGTTAACATTGATAAACAAATCTGTCAAATAAACTTGTTCGACAACTCGGTTAGTTGCCGAACAAGTCTTGCATTTTCTCACCTAAAGGCTGCGAAAATGCTGTAAATTCTAAGGTAGTTGTTCAATAACTGAAGTTATCGAACAACTCTAATTAAAAGAAAACAGCATAAAAATAAAAAACCCTCCGGCTCTCCAACGCCGGAGGGTTAATATATTTTACTTATCCGGCAAAGCCCATTCAACAAAATATCGGCTTTGCCGGATTAAGTCTCACAATATCCTGATATTTTAAAGATAAGAAAAACTGTTGATGAAGGACAAGAGAATTCTACAAAATAAATCATTATTTATGAAGGTTTTTCAGAAGTAACCGGGTTTTGGAAAAAGCTGAAAGAACCTATTTATTACCAGATTTTCCGTCTTTTGCGGACACGCCGCAATTTGTCCTTGAGCCGTCTTTTCGGTGATACTCCTGACAGGCTTTGCAGTTTCCATGACGGCTGCATGAATACGGGCATCTACATTCATTTTTTTGATCCGGCATTTTAAACTCCTTCAGATTAATTACATTACCTGCAGCATTGCCTTCAGATTATAACACTTAAAAACTCTATTGACAATACTACTATACCTTAATATAGTAAAACACATGCGTCAATTTGAAGTAGTATCTCCATTTGAACCTGCAGGCGATCAGGGTGAAGCGATTGCCGCGCTGGCGGACGGAATAAAAGCCGGCGATAAATATCAAGTCTTGCAGGGCGTTACGGGTTCCGGAAAAACTTTTACAATGGCGAAAATCATCGAGGCGGTACAGATGCCGACATTGATTGTCAGCCATAACAAAACATTAGCCGCTCAGCTTTACCGCGAGTTCAAGGGATTTTTTCCGGACAACGCTGTGGAATATTTTGTTTCATATTACGATTATTATCAGCCGGAAGCGTATGTCGCAAGCCGCGATTTGTATATAGAAAAAGACGCGTCGATAAACGCCGAGATTGAACGCATGAGGCTCTCCGCGGCGCGAAGCATGATGGAACGCGAAGATGTAATTATCGTCGCTACTGTGTCCTGCATTTACGGCATGGTTACTCCCGAAGTTTACAGAAAAATGACAGCCACTTTTTCAAAAGGCGAAACCGTTGATGTCGATTCGTTAATCCGCCGTTTTGTTGAGCTGCAATATGAGCGCAACGACGCAGTTCTTGAAAGAGGACGCTTCCGCAGAAGAGGCGAAACTCTGGAAATATATCCGGCTTATATGGAAGAAGCGTACCGCGTCGATCTTGACTGGGATAAGGTTGAGCGCATCCGCCGTTTTAATCCTGTGTCAGGTGAAATGCTGGAAGATATCGATCGCGCGCTGATTTATCCCGCGAAACAATTTGTTATGCCAGGCGAAATGGTAAACAATTCGTTAGGCGCTATCAGGCAAGAATTAAAAGAAAGACTTGAGTCCTTTCAAAGCAAAGGCAAGATAATGGAAGCCGAGCGCTTAAAAACGCGCGTTGAATATGATATTGAGATGTTATCTGAAATGGGCTACTGCCCGGGAATCGAAAATTATTCCGCCATTCTTGCGGGACGCAAAACAGGCGAATCTCCCGACACCCTTGTTGATTATCTTCCCAAAAAGCACCTAACGTTCATTGACGAAAGCCATGTTACCCTGCCGCAGATTGGCGCCATGTACGCGGGAGATCGCAGCCGCAAACAGAGCCTTGTCGATTACGGCTTCCGCCTTCCAAGTGCGCTTGATAACCGCCCTCTTCGCTACGATGAATTCGCGGCGCGATTGGATAAAACAGTTTTTGTTTCTGCGACTCCTGGCAAAAATGAGGTTGAGCAGTCCGTGCGTGTTGTGCAGCAGGTTATAAGACCGACAGGTCTTTTGGATCCTGAAATTGAAGTGCGTCCCAGCGAAGGGCAAATGGAAGACATTTACAGTGAGGTGCAAAAACGCACAAAAGCGGGAGAGCGCTCTTTAATTTTGACCCTAACAAAAAAAATGGCGGAAGACTTAACAGATTTTCTATCCGGTCTTGGATTGAAAGTCCGGTACATTCACAGCGAAGTGGAAACAATTGAGCGCGTGGAAATCCTGACTCAGCTTCGTCAGGGCGATTTTGACATACTTGTCGGAATCAACCTGTTACGCGAAGGCATCGACCTGCCGGAAGTTTCATTCATTGCGATTCTGGACGCCGACAAAATCGGCTTTTTGCGCTCGCTTACAAGCTTGGTGCAGATAATCGGACGCGCCGCGCGTAACGCCGCCGGAAAAGTTATAATGTACGCAGACCGCATGAGCGAAGCGATGGAGAAGGCAATCGCCGAAACAAACCGCCGCCGCGAGATTCAAATTGCATATAACAAAGAACACGGAATAACTCCCGCGACAGTTAAAAAAGCAATCGCGGAAATACTTACGCGCCACATTGAAGAAGCGGATAATTCGGCAGGAACAACAATCGAAGTTTTAAAGAAGTCATACAATGTTTTAATACCCGCCCAGCGCAAACAGTTAATCAAAGCTCTCGAAAACGAAATGCTCGAACACGCAAAAAATCTTGAGTTTGAGCAGGCGGCTGCGATTAGGGATGAAATCGCGCGGATTAAGGAAAACGAATTATAAAACGCGTCTGTTCCAAAACTTTTTATATAAAGCTTTTTTAACATAAACGCCAATATGGCGGCTGCACACAGCCTTGGCGGCTAGGATGGCTGAAAGATTTACACGGAATTAGCGACGAGTCCGCTAGTTCGTATAGGCAGCTATACTATATTTTTCATTTATAATTTCCATACATTATTAAGGCTAAGCGGATTCGCATACATATCTTTCTTTAACGCAGCCATAGACGCCGCCAAGTCTGTGCGCAGCCGCCATATTGGCGATTTGATTACAAAGAAATGTAAAAATAAGTTTTGTTTCAAAACATCATTTTATTCATTTGTAGATAAATCACCAATATGGCGTACGCGGAAAGCATTGGCAGCGTCTGTGGCTGCGATAATAATAGTTGTGTTACCAAGTCCGCTAAGCATCAATAATGTACGATAAAGTTTAATATATAATAAACAGCACAACTGCCTATACGAACTAGCGGACTCGTCACAAAACACTGTAAAAAATCCTGCCATTTAGCTGCTATGGGTTTTCGCGTACGCCATATTGGTGGTTACTTTATTAATTCCGCAATTTTACAAATATTCTCTTCCGGCATATCAAGCAGATTCCACGATAACGCAAGCCCTTGTATTCCGGTTTGCGCCCGCTGCTTTAGCTGCGCACGCTGCTTTTGCTGCGCGTATGCCTTGACCGTTTCTTCGATATACGCTGTATCCGCAGGCGCTATCTCTTCTACTCTGTTAATTTCTATTCCGGCGTATACAGGGCATGAGGATAATTTTGACATCTCCTGCATTTCCCTGATTGCAAACTCAAGATTAAAAGGATTGGATTTATCATCAGTGTTTATGCCCAACAATTTAAAAAAATCTTTTTTATTTGTATTCGTCTGCTTTAATAGAGCTTCGGTTTCAAAAGGAAGACCCGCGGGCGCATTGGTAACGCGGTACATCATTGGTTTTATAAAATCGCACAAACCGCAAAGCCTTGATATATCCTGACCTGCAAAGGGAGCGAGAAACGGCGCAAATACGTCAAAACCGATAGAATAGCCTCTCTCCCTGAAAAAAGCGCATATTTGATTCATGCTGCTGTAAATTATACCGGCTTTAAGGCGGAAAAAATCCGCTATCACTTCGTCTTTAAAAATATAATTACCGTTAAAGCGGTATTCTGTTACACCTAACGGCGTCGCTGTTTTTGCACAGAAAGAGGCTTTTAGTTTTTCAATATCTAAATTCGCTTTTTCATAAACCGCGCGGCATTCGCGGCAAAAGCACGAAAACACGCCTCTTGCTCCATATTCGCCCGCAAATGACGGATAACGGATTTTATCCAGAAATACTCCGGTGAACGGAATGGACGCGAAATTTTCGTTAAATATTTCCAAAATCTTTTTTATATTTTCTTTGTTGTTTGGACAATTAAAGAAAAAATCCTCGTTTGAATTTTCTCCGTCTTTTAAAATTTCACGCCCCGTAAAATCCTTAAGGGGAGCAAGGCTCTTTAAAGCTCCGGTTTCAGAAAACACAGGCAGCCATAAATAAAATTCGACATTGCGTTTTGCAAGAAATTCCGCGGTTCTTTGATAGAGGGATTTATCCGGCGACCAGCCCATTAAAACTTTAGTTACAGGCAAACGCGAAAGGATAAAAGAAAGTTTCTTCTCGGTTAGTTCATAGGGAACAGCTTCCTGTAAAAAACCGCCGGATAAAATTTGTATTGATATTTCCATATTAATTAATTATCGCTCTTACAGTATAAACAATCATCATACCAAATGCGATCAACTCTAATTAATAGTTTTTAACAGTATATTCCTCTCCTTTACATCACTTAACAATGAGATTGCTGATGTGATTATTTTCTCATTATTATTGGCGGCAATTTCTTTTTCAAGGTCATTAATGGCATGGAGTATGCGATTTTCTATCTCCACTAAATCCTGGTGAGATTTGACAGGGCTTGTGCTGACAGCGTCATACACGCTCTCAACTTTCCTTCTCGCTTCTTTATTATCAACCCTGTCCATTAAAAGTTTTAATTTTGCCGAAGCGATTTTTATATAATTAATCTGCTCCTGCCGTATTTCCAGAGCCTCGGCTGTGCGTTCATTCGCGGCTGTATTAATAATTAAAATTATCAAATATAATCCGGCGATTAATAACTGAACTGTAAGAACAACAGTAAAATTTTTCAAAAAAGCAACCGCTAATTTCGCTGCTATTTTGGCGGCGAATAAATAAACAGAGGGAACTGCATCACCCATCAATTCACCAAGCTGCTCAATATTCGGAACATTAACAGAAGTATCAATCTTTATATCCATGGAAGCGAAAATAAATATTAAACCCGCGATAAGCGCTGCGAAAAAATAAACGCCGGAAAACGCCTGATTAATATTTCCAAACACAGCAGGAGTTTTTTTTCCTTTTAATAAAAACGGAGTAATTACCAGCAGGAAAAACGAAAGATGAATAAAGAAATACGACACCCATGAAGACGCGTTAAATACACCTAACGAAAAGAAAAACACATTAAAAATAATTAAAATGATAAAAAAAACAGCGTCAACGGCAAACCAGCTCTTGTTAATTTTTTCCATACAATATCTCCTTACATCCTGCTCATTATTTCCGCTTTCTTTTTGTCGAAATCAGCCTGTTCAATTAACCCAAGATCAAGCATTTCCTTTAGTTTTTTTAAAGCGGCAAGAGGATCATTTTCGTTGGTTTGCTGAGGAGCCGCTGGAGCCTGCTGCTGCATCGGACTGAATGCCTGCTGCGCCATATTGCCGAACATACCACCTGCAGCCATTCCCATTCCTAAACCGGCTCCGGCGCCCGCTAAATCACCGGCAGCTCCGGGATTTGAAGCGATAGTTCCCATAATGTTTACAGCCTGCTGCCTTCCCCAATCATTTCCCAGAATATTCATAACATTTTTGTCTGCCTGCGCGTTACGCATCTTTGCAATGGCATCCATGCCGATCTCATCATACCGGCGGCGCAATTCGTCGCCTTCCATGTCAATCGCGGCTATGGAAAACTTAATTATCTTTAATCCGTAATCAAGGAGAACTTCTCCCATAAAAGGCTCAACTGTTTCGCCAAACTCCTCAAGCCTTTCCTCAATTCCAAGCAGTTCAGTTTGAGTTTCGTTTAACGCGCGGGTAATGCTTGATTTAATCTTGCTTTGAAATTCATTTGCAAAGTAATCGTCTAAAAGTTCCTGCTGATCCAAAATATCAATATTATTACCAATAAGCTTGGTTAAGAATTTCTGCGGATTATCAACCTGAATTTTATAAGCGCCNCTTGCGCGGAGTTTTGTAGCGATGCCCAGAAGCTTATCACGCACCTGAATGGGCGAAGATGTTCCCCATAAAATTTCCATGCTGTGCGCTTTGCGGACAAAATATACAACACAGTTAAATGTGCTTATTCCGCCTGTNAAAGCGTTTCGCAGCCTGCTTATAAACGGATAATTTTCTGTTTCTAGTTTATATGTGCCGTTATCAAAGACCTGCTCAATAATACCGCCTTTAATAAAAATAGCTTCTTCGCCCGGCATAACAATCAGCGTTGAGTTTGTGTTAAAATCCTCNTCCGGCTGCCGCCAGATTAGAAGACTGCCNGGACCGGTGTTTTTNATAACATCCGCCCAATGTTTTTTTCCGCCGACATAAGCGGATTCATTTGGATTTTTTCCGAAAAGCGCCATATCTAATCTCCTTATGGATAATCTATTGAATAGGTGTTTCCATTACACCTTCTGAATCTTCCGAAACTTTTAAAAACTCCCTTTAATAAACCGTATTTTTCTATCGCCAAAAGCATGTACTCAGAACATGTAGGTTTAAAAAGGCAGTTNCGCCTGATTTCTTCAGGCGAATAATGCTGATANAAATGCACAAATCCAATTACAATTTGTTTAAGGACAACCATAAATCCAATAACATGAAAAATTGCCCATACAATAATTAAAGTTAAAAAAGGTCTTTCTAAAACAATTTGTTCTATTTTNTGAGCTATGTCAGGAAAACAGAACCTTAAAAAAAAATAAACCAGTACTGTTAAACCAAGCGTACTGGTACTGAATATAAAATATGATTTAAGAACAGTCAGGATATTGGTTTTAGGTCTGTTTAATTCCTTTTCAAGAACATATTTTTCCGCTTCCTTTTGTTCATCTTCAGGAATTTGGCGATCCGTCACAGACACTCCATAAAAAAATTATAGACCGCAAAGCCGCGGTCTATAATTTTTTTATTTATTATGCTTTTTTCTCTCGAATCATTTGNTTCATGGCCTGGATCGCGTTTTCATCATCTACAGTTGGTTTGTTGCCAAGACAGACATTGAATGAATCGCCCGGAACCTGAATACTAAACTCATTAAAGTTGGTCTTTAATATGGTATCGCCGATATAAATACGGGCGAAATCTTCCTGTTTAGTTGATGTCTTGAGAGCTGTGATATCCTTGTAATGATATTCAAAGGTATCTTCATCATGTCTTGTCCAATCGCTGGATAATGTCATCTGATAAGCTGCCAATTGGTTTCTGGTTAAGAACAAGTAAGTAACCTGGTACATATTACTGCGGAATTTGTCGTCTTCACCAATTCTTGCAAAGTCAACAATTTGTCTTTCGCCGTTTTCATCAATGTAAGACCACAAATAGTTTCCAAAAGTAATGGTTTTTTCAACTTGACTCTTGTCAAAACCAAGTTTCTTAAGACCTCTATTTTCTAGATCAAGACGCTGAACAACCGAACTGACCAATGCGTCGTACTCCTGATCGGAAACGAATCCCATTTTTTTCGGGAAACAGCCTTTCCTCTTTACCTTAATTTTTGGTTTCTTCGCGAAACATCCCTTTACTGTCGCAATACAGCCTTTTTTATTTTTATCGCTGAAATAATAAACTGCTTTCTCCTGTTCATCATTGCGATAATCGGCTTTGCTGACAATAGGTTCATCGGCGCCTTTTTTCTTTATTCCAAACAATCCAAGGACTGTCCAAAAAAGAAATCCGCATATAGATTTAATGAAACCCATACATCTCTCCTTAACATTTTATTTTATTTATGTCTGACTTTAGCCAAACTTAAATACCTTCCGGACGTTCAACGCCTAAAATCGCGTATAACTGTTCAACATCAACCGGAGAAAGTCCTGCACTGGCCGCGTTTGCAATGGCTTCCTGATAAGTCGGTGATGTATTAAAAAATTTACGGCTGTAATAGTCGTTTTTTATATACGCCTGAAAATAATGATAAATCCCTCTTGGTTCTATCATCATGGCGGCGTTAATGTATTCCTCTATTTTTTCAATAACCTGCCGCTGCATAAGAAAAGCTTTCTTTCCGCCAAGCAGGCAAATTGCAGCGTAAAAGAAAATTTCCGAATTATCAAAATTGTCTTCCATTGCCTTTTCAAACGCGGCGAGCGCCTTGTCATAAAGTTTAAGCTTTAAATAACACATGGCGAGCGAATTATTCAGGTCTTTGGCTTCAGGTTCGCTTTGCAAAGCTTCCCTGTAAGTGGCGGCATATTGGTTTATCAATGGCATGGGCATGGAAAATACACTGTTAAAGGTAGAAATTAAAACTGGCTGTTTACAAAACTTGCACTTCGTCTGACCTATATCAGCAGGCGCTCCGCAGCTTCGGCATTTTGTATCATGAACCTGTGTTTCCATATCTCTTTCCCAAACTTTACGGACATTCTATAAAACTCTTAAAATTTTAAAAAAAGTCCTATAATCCTGTTATTTGATGTAGTAGGATTATTTTAATTAATTTTACACATTATGTCAAGAAGATTCTTAATAAATTGATACTATCCCAAAACTACAGCTTTTAGGATAGCCACCTAAAATTTAAGCGAAAAAGAGGGTTTTAGACCGTTTTTTCAAAAAAGCCGTTATTCCTGGGGGTAATCCCAAATTAATCCGGCTAAACTTCGAGAATCAGAAGCGTTTTAGTATCGAGTTTCATTACCGGCGTTTTTGAGACATTCGCGTTTCTGTCTTTGGAAATCGTCAGCTCAACATGATCCGGCTTTGGCAGCAATGTAATTACAACATCAATATTATCGATAAAATTGTCAAACATGACAGGAATGTTTTCCTTGTCATACTGAGGAGAAGGAGTGTTATCCATTACAGAACAGCTGTACCAAACGCTTACGCCAAGCTCACAAGCGAATTTTTTAACGCTGTCAATGCTGTTGTCCGCGCGTGAAAAATCAAATCCGTCAATGATAATTGAATCGGCTTTAAATCCGCCGTCCACAATCATCGCCCTAAGGCTTTTTAAAATTTGGTCTTTTGTAACTCCGTCCTGATTAAAGCTCATAAGTACGCGGTTTTTAACCAGATCGTTTTTTATTTCCGCAGCATTCTCAAGATTTTTTTTATTTGTAAATTCCGTAAAAATATCTTCGTACCATAACGGAACATATTGTTTATGCTGGGTAAACGAAACATGTATCACCTTGTTTCCCTGAAGAAGTTTGTCCATTGCAAGCTGCACAAGAACCGATGTTTTTCCAACTCCGGCAGGCGAAGCGATTACGCCGATTTCTCCGGCTTTAAGTCCGCCGTGAATGGACTGCTCAAAGATGCGAATGGGGCTTCTGGTTATTAATTCCTTTAAAATCATGTTATTTCCTCCGTTTATCCTGCGCTTCTGCAATCAATTTTTCGGACACAGACTGCGGCACTTTGGCGTATTTTTCAAATTCCATCGTAAACTCGGCTTTGCCCTGAGTCAGAGAGCGCAAGGTTGTGGAATAGCCGAACATTTCACTTAACGGAACTTCGGCTTCCACGCGGGAAAAATGTCCGTCTTCCACGGAAGATATAATTATACCACGCCTTTGATTAATCGAGCCGAAAATATTTCCCTGGAATTCCGTAGGTCCTTCCACCGATACTTTCATGATTGGTTCGAGGATACACGGTTTTGCCTTATTATACGCTTCGCGGAACGCGCCGATAGCCGCCTGCTGGAACGCGATGTCGGAGGAATCTACAGGATGGCTCTGACCGTCGTTGATTACGCAGCGGATGTTTACAATCGGGAAGCCTATCAAACTGCCTTTTTTAATAGCCTCTTTAAATCCCTTGTCGCAGCTGGGCACATATTCTGTCGGAATCGAGCCGCCCTTGATCATATCGACAAATTCATAATCGCCTTCCGAATAAGTTTCCATATAACCTGCGACGCGCCCGAACTGACCTGCGCCGCCTGTCTGCTTTTTGTGGGTGTAATTGTACTCCGCTTTTTGGGTAATTGTTTCGCGGTAGGCAACCTGCGGCATTCCGGTTTCTACTTCGCACTTGTACTCGCGGCGCATCCTTTCGATATAAACTTCAAGATGAAGCTCGCCCATTCCCTTTATGATTGTCTGATTCGATTCGGGATCGACATAAGTCTGAAAAGTGGGATCTTCTTTAGTAAAACGATTCAGCGCCTTTGCCATCTGGTCGGCGCTTTTTTTATCCTTTGGATTGACTGCTAACGAAATTACGGGAGAAGGAACAAACATCGACGTCATCGCGTAATTGAGATTTCCGCCGCAGAATGTATCGCCGCTTGCGCACTCAATTCCAAAGAGGGCTACGATGTCGCCAGGAGAGCCTTCGTTAATATCTTCCATGCTGTCGGCATGCATCCGCACAAGCCGTCCTATTTTAAATTTCCTGCGCGCCCTTGTGTTTATAAGCTCGTCGCCCTTTTTTAATTTCCCCTGATAAATCCGCACATAGGTAAGCTGCCCGTACTGACCGTCCTCAAGTTTGAAGCCGAGGGCAACCGTAGGATTTTTTTCATCGGCGTCAAGCTCAACCTTCTCTTCGTTGTTATCAAGATCGAGCGCGTAATTTTTTACTTCTGTAGGATTTGGAAGATAGTGCGCGACTCCGTCTAACAGCGGCTGAATTCCCTTAAACTTGTAAGCGGAGCCGAGCATTACAGGCACAAACTGCTCTGCGAGAGTTCCCCTGCGGATCGCTTCGTGAATCAATTCTTCGGGTATGTCTTCGCCGCTTAAGAATTTTTCCGCAAGCTCGTCGGAAAACATCGAAATTGCGTCTAATAATTCTTCGCGGTATTTTTCCGCGTCGGCTTTTAAATAAGAAGGAATTTCCGCAAAACGAAGATCCTCGCCTTGGGCTCCGTCAAAATAAACGGCTTTCATATTGATAAGATCGACAATGCCTTCAAGTTTATCTTCAAGCCCGATTGGGATTTGAATCATCACGGCGTTTAAACCGAGCTTTTCGCGGAGCTGCATACGCACTTTAAAAGGATTTGCGCCTGTGCGGTCGCACTTGTTTACAAACGCGATGCGGGGCACATTGTAGCGTTTAAGCTGGCGGTCAACGGTGATAGACTGCGACTGCACTCCGCCGACCGCGCAAAGAACAAGAATCGCGCCGTCCAATACGCGAAGAGAGCGTTCTACCTCGATTGTAAAATCGACATGTCCGGGCGTATCGATTACATTTACGGTATAATCCTTCCATGTAACCTGAGTCGCCGCAGACTGGATTGTAATGCCGCGCTCCCTTTCAAGTTCCATGTGATCCATTGTCGCGCCGACGCCGTCCTTGCCCCGGACTTCGTGAATGGCGTGAATTTTCTTGCTGTAAAACAGAATGCGCTCCGATAAAGTTGTCTTACCCGAGTCGATATGGGCGCTGATTCCGATATTTCTCATCTTGCTGATGGCAATACTCATTGTCAAATACTCCTTAAATTTGCATGCCTGAGACCCGCTAGCTGTCAAACAAGTAGGCGGTCAGGCAATAAATGCTTACGTACGGTAAAGGATAACAAGATTTGCAAATATATTCAAGTACATAAGGTGACTGACACCTTATTAACAAGTTTTCCACAATCTTAAATATAAACAACTATTGATATTTTTAAATTCGAGGGCGGTAATTCCTTTATTTAAAACACCTAACTCCTTACGTAGTAAGGAGTTAGCTTAACGTTAATTTTAAAATATTTTGTTTTAAAAAGCCATTGTATAAAAATTGATACACTGCCGGAAAAATTCACATTACATACACAGGTTATCCACAGAAAAGCTTATTTTTCTGGCAGCGCTTTCATCTTTTCTTTGAGTTCAAGCAGCATTATATCAGCGCTTGCGTCAGATTTTTCAAGTTCTTTGAATTTTCGTTCAAGATTGGAGTCGTTACTGAGATCCTGAAGTTCCTTGGAGGCATCCGCCATGGCTTCCATTTCGTCAACTTTCGCGGACATCCGGTCGAACGCGTCAAAAGCGCTGCGGTTGCCGGATACGCTGGAAATGGTGTCCTGGATTTTCTGCTGGGCTTCGGCGCGTTTTGCGCGGGCAATGAGCAGGTTTTTCTTGCGCTGAGCTTCTTCAATTTTTTGCTGCAGTTCCCTCAGGCTTTCTTTAAGATGATCAACAGAACTTTTCTGGGCTTCCCACTGTTTTTGATATTCAACAGCGGCGTTATCGTATTCCTGCTTGCGCAGAAGAGCTTCCTTGGCGAGATCATCTTTGCCGGAAGTGACGGCAAGCATGGCTTTTCGCTCCCATTCCTTTGCCTGGACAAACTGGTTGTCCTTTTCCCTTTCCAGTTTTTTCTCGTCCGCAATTGCCATGGCAACCGCTTTTTTGGACTCAATTAACTGCTCGTTCATCTCGATAATCAGCTGATTCAGCATTTTTTCCGGCTTTTCAGCCTTGCTGATCACAGAGTTAACATTCGCTGAAATTAATGTTTTTAGTCTTGAAAAGATACCCATCTTAGGCTCCTGCTTTTTCCCTGAATTTTGATAAAACCGGATAATGTTCGGTTAACGCCAGGCTGAATGAATCCAAAACAGCCCTGAAATCATCATATTCCATTGTATTATAATGTAAACTGTCTATTAATATAACCTTATTTTTATCGACTGCATATGCCCCGTGAACTATGTCGGTCGCGTTAAGCTCCAGTAATTTTGTGTATAGTTCAAAAAGATTATTTTTGGGGAGATCAATAATCTCCGCCCTGATAATAACCAAAGGCTCTGCCTGCATGACTACCAAACCTTGAAGTGAATGGTCTACGTCATCCAAAAGCCAGAGGTTTTTATCAACCTGTTGATATGTGATCATCATATCAATTAAATACTGCTCGATCTTGTTTTCCGCCATATTTACCTCCTTTACCCCAGTAATACCTGACCGGCTTCGTCAATCGCAAGAATGCTCTTACATTCCGAACAGCGAAAACGCCCGGGTTTTACCGATTTTAATTTTTTATAACAGATGGGGCAGGAAACAACCTTGGGAAAAACCGAAGGCTTTTCTTTTACCTGATCTGAATTAAAGAATTGAATAGAGTCATCCAGATTGTCTCTGATGTTAAAAAATTGAGAAAAACCGAGAAGCTGGAAGACTTCGTAGACTTTCGGCTGTACATCAAGAAGAATCAGATCGCCTCCCTGAGGCTTTACTGCCTTTAGAAAAGATGTAAATGAGCCAATGCCTGTAGATGATACATAATTTAAACCGCCGCACTGAAAAATTAACCTGACAAAACCTAGTTCTATTGCTTTTTGAACTCGTTTTTGAAAGATATTTGAATTGTAAGTGTCTATATACCCGGTCAATGTTAACATAAGACATCCGGGAGCATCATTGACTCTTTCGAGCCTGACTTTTAGACTATCATCTTTCTCGTCATCGAATCCAGAAACAATATCATTATTAGACATGCCACTTCCTTGGTTAAATGCGCCCAAAAAGGCACTCTTGTTCATACCTTGCGAGGTGCAAAGCGAACGCTACTTTTAATCATATTGTTTTGTATATAAAAAGTCAAGTTGATCGTTTATATTAAGAATGTATCCAAAAATATAACACATTTTTCATGTAAATACAATAACTTTAACAGACAAAGACTTTGTATGCCTGTAAATGATATAATACAAAATGCAATTAAGGGATGTCAAGATAGTTTTAAGCCGCGTGACAGAATCAGGCAATGCTGGAGCGGTTTGCAGGGTCATGAAAAACATGGAACTGGATGAACTAAGACTTGCCGCTCCTGAGCCTCTCATTTTGGAAAAAATATATAAAAGAGCGGTAAACTCCATAGACATTTGGGAAAATGCCCGTACTTATGATACTCTTGCCGAAGCAGTAAGCGATTGTTCTGTAGTAATCGGAACAACAAGACGGCGCGGACAATACCGCAAGAGCGTTTCAATGACTCCGCGCGAACTTGCTCAATTTCTTTCTGAACGCCAAGGGCAGGCGGCTGTTGTTTTCGGCAATGAAAGAACAGGACTGGAGGAGAAAGAACTGGAAGTTTGTAATTTTGCCTCTCATATTCCTGTTTCGGAAAATCAGCCTTCCCTTAATTTATCCCATGCGGTGCTGATTTACGCTTATGAGATTTTTCTAACGATGAAAAAACAGCAGCCTGTAAAAGGCTCGTGGACTGCAATGAATCAGGCTGATATTTCCGCTCTTGTCGGCGCAATCACAGATGTGTTTGCCGGCATCGGGTTTTATAAAAAACCAAACAGGGAGGAACAAACGCGCTTTCTGCGCGACATAATTTCGCGCGCGGGAATGTCGGACAGCGAAGGAAAATATTTTAAGGATATATTGATAAAAGCAGCGTGTAAGAAAAAATAATTTTATTTTTGTTTTTTTAAACTTTACCTTTTGAAAAAGTTCACTTCTTTTTTGGATTTACAGTATACTGCTGCGTTAATTCATGAACAACTTTTTGCAGCGAATCATTAAAATCTTTAACATAAACAAGCGTTTCATTGTTGGGCAGACCTTCCGGCAGAAAAAATTGATAAGGCTCTACGTTAAAAGCAATTGAAAGTTTCGCAAGCGTTTTTGAGGAGATTCCTTTTTTACAGCTTTCAATGTCATGGATAAAATTATGCGTAAGCCCCGTAGTAAGGGCAAGTTGTATCTGCGAAATATTTTGCTGAGTTCTGAATCTTTTTACATTTCTGCTTAATAACTGAAGTATATATTTCTCATTAATTTTTTCTTTTTCAGCCATATTTTAATACTGATTTATTTGATATTTATTGGCAAACAACCAGGGGATTAAAATATGTCGCTGAGAGTTTTGGCAGGATAACTAAAATAAATTTATGCAGGCAGTCCAAAAACTGCCGGAACAAACTCAATTAAAATAAAAAAAATTTGCCAGCCAGGATTAACAATTTGAAAGTTAACAAGGCCGGCAAAAAAATGTACGGCTGCGGTTTTGGTTATTTTAACAAATCAGCCGGTATTTTGCCGCCGTTTTCGGCAAGTGCTTTCATCACTTCTTTATGCAGCCAGATATTTTTTTCGGCGGAACCATCCGCATCACTGCCTTTATATTTTAATTCAGCAGCAAGTTCCTTGCGCGCCGCAAGGCTGCTGTCAATATCAAGCGCTTTTAGTAAATCGACAATTGATGTACGCCAGTTAAGCTTCTGACCTTTCGCCTTTACCGCAGCTTCAAGAATTGCCTCTACATCGACAGGTTCCGCTTTAGCCTTCGCCGCGCTTACAGCTTGTGACGCCATTGCCGCCGCCATTGCCGCGGCTTGTGCCTTCGCCGCCTGCGCTTGTCCAGTTGATGCCGCCGCCTTTGCCTTCGCTGCCGCTTCCTCTGCCGCTTTTTCTGCGGCTGATTTGCCTAAGAGTTTCTCCTTAATTGAACTGAAAACACCCATATTTCTCTCCTTGGATAGGTTTTCGGATATAGCTTTATCCGTAATGGTTATTCTACCGCCATTAGTCTGATAAAACAAGGTTAAAATTTGTTTCATCCCTAAAATAAAAAATAATACTCCGCCGCATGGACGGAGTATTATAAAATAAGTTTAAATTATATTCGTTACGCCACTTTAAACCGTGAAACTTCTCCTATTAAAACATTGATTCCTTCGCGGTTCTTTCCGCTTATTTCGTTAACATGGTGTACAGCAACATTAATTTGATTGGCGCCGCTTGCCATTTCGCTCATTCCGCACTCGATCTCCTGCGTCGCTTTTTCAAGATTCTCGCTTTCGCGGATAACTTCATTCGCGTTTTGAAGCATTTCGTCCGATCTGCTGCTCACCTGACGGGTAATATCGTTTACTTTGCTTACGCCTTCCAGAATTTGTTTGCTCCCAACTCCCTGTTCTTCCATCGCATGAAGGATATTTTCTTCCTGCTCCGCCACGATCCTGACGCTGTCGTCAATGGCGTTAAACTTTGTTAAAACATTTTCTGTTGACTGAGAGATTTTCTCTATGGAACCTTTTATCTTTCTCAAAAGAACGCTGATGGTTTTTGATTGTACGCCGGAACTTTCAGCCAGCTTGCGGATTTCATCGGCGACAACGGCGAAACCTCTTCCTGCGTCTCCGGCGTGCGCCGCTTCGATTGCCGCATTCATGGAAAGCAGATTGGTCTGTCCGGCAATATTTTCCATAACTGAGTTAATTTCCAAAAGACCTTCCGAATCGCGTGATATTTCCTGTATGTCCGAAGAAACCTCCTGCAAACTGGTGCGTCCCACTTCTGAAGCGTCTTTTAATATCCTTACGTTATTTGCGTTGCTTACAACGGTATTTGTAACTGAATTGGTGTTTGCAACCATTTGTTCAATTGCCGACGATGCCTGAGCGACATTTGAGGTTTGTTCCTGAACCAGTTTATCAAGTTTATTGATATTGCCTACAACCTGTCCCATTGTCGCGTGTGTCTGGCTTACGCTCGCGCTCTGGTTTATTACCCGTCCTTTTATACTCTGAATATTTGCGGTGATCTCGTTTACCGCGGCGGCGGTCTCATTCATATTGCCTGCCAGGTCTGTTCCTACATTGGACAATGTAGCTGATTCAGTTTTAATTGATAAAACAAGGTTTTTAATTTTGTCCAAAGTATTATTGAAGTATTTTGCAAGATCGCCGATCTCGTCTTTTGAATCGGTAGAAATGTATTGTGTTAAATCTCCCTCGCCTTCCGATATGTCCTTGAGAGTTTCCGCTACTGTAACCAATGGTTTAGTGACAAAATGCAATACAAAATATGTGATAACAGCTCCTATAAGAACAGCTATCACAGCCAATATAATTGTAAATCTGGTAATGCTGTATACAGGTTTCAATATATGGGATTCGGAGGCTCCTATCAGTATTGACCATGATTGATCCGAGTTGCCGATGGGGAATGACTTCATTGTCATTATAATGTTTGTATCAAGCGTCGGATCATAAGATTTACCGGAAAAGCTTGAACCGTTCTGTATCGCGTCAAATGCCGCCTGTTTGTTGGAACCGTATTCCACATCGACATCTAACATATTCTTGCCGATTCTCTCGGGAAGAAAATGCGCAAGAATATCTCCGTTACCCGAATACATTACCATAAGGGCGATATTATCGTCTTCATGCAGAGTTTTTTCCAGCGTAGGCTGTATCACGTCGATGTCTAAAAGGCATCCTACAGCTCCTATTACTTCATTGGTACGCGGATGAATAATGGGAACCTGTATTAACATCCCCAATGTGTCCTTTCCGTTTATCCTTCGAGGTGCAGGATTGTCGAAGCGATCCTTTTCCGCGTCAGGACCGTTAAGATGCGCCATTGTATTGGCAATATCGGTGCTGGCGCGGCTCGTAATGCTGCCTGTTTCTTTTGTAACAGTCATGGCATACTGTCCGCCAGGACCTGAGCCCACCCTGTCTATGAACTGTGCGTCCATACCGTCAAGGGCATCAGGTTTCCAGATTGAATAAGTCAGCCCCCATCTTTCATTTTCAATCAGGGCGCCCTTTAACATACTGTCAAACTGATCACGCCTTGTTTCCGCGGGCAGGCTTTCAAAGTCCTCCATTATCGCGCTCAGCGTATTCAACGCCAGGATGTGACCGTCTTCCCTGCCCTTCCAGTAATTGACTTCTCTTTCAAGCATGTGTTCAAGACTGTTCATACTAAGCTCAATGCTTATTTTGCTAGCCTCGCGCAATAGCAATACCGCGATTCCTGTTACAATGACCGCGACAATGGCGATCACCATAAGACTCAGTTTGAATTTAAGTTTCATTTTCATCCTCCTTGTGATTGCAATAAACACTCACACTCATTCAAAAATTTTAATACCCGGTTCAATTTATCTAATGAGAATCATGGAGTATTCAATCTGTTGTCTTAGATAACTGATACGAATATTTAAAGAAATATTGTTGTTTGTTAATGATATTTGTATCTTACAAACAACCTTTACAATATAATGTAAAAATTTATAATAAAATCGACAAGGAAAAAATGAAAAAAAACGCAGGACTGAGACAACTGGCAGCGTTGTCGAACAAGTCCAACAAACTGTTACTTATATACAAATTTTAAATAAATCATATCTTTTAATTGTTCACCGTCTTCCATTAACGCGTGATCATAATTATTAATAAAAAAGTCTTTTATTGTATGAGAGTAAGTAAAACCAAATTTTTCATAAAAAACCAATATTTTTTCGCTTTCGCCGGTGCCAACCAGCAAAATCTTGCATTTGTTTTTATATTTTTCGATTATGTATTTAATCATAGCGCTTCCGTATCCCTTGCCCTGATACATTTTATGAGTCGCAATGTTTTTTATTTCGCAGGTATCATCTTTTTCTTTGGTAACAACAAGTATTGTTTTTAAATCAAAATCATCATATAACGCATATAAACTGCCTCTTTGTAAGTACTTTTCAATCATGCTCTCCTGCTCATCGCCGAGCAGGAGTAAATCCATATACTGCTCTTTATTCTCTGTTACTTCCAAAATTTCCATGTTTAATTATAACATAATCACCGCATAAAAAAGAGTTGTTCAGAAATTAATCCGAACAACTCCATTAAATCAAAGCGATGAGCTTTTTTCATTAAATTATTTTGTAAGTCCGGAAAGAATCGACTTAAAAAGATCGGTTTTTGTATCTTTTTCCAGCACTTTATCCAGAGCTTTTACGGCTGTCGCCGATCCGCCGAATGAAACGCCGAATTTACTCGCTAAAGTTTGACCTAACTCAGAAGCAATGCCTTTAAGTCCTTTTTCATCTTCGGCGGTTTTTCCAAGTTTCAAAGCCATTGACGCGATTGACGCAAGATTCGCTCCTTTGCCTGTGCCGCCCATAATTGCCGCAGCAAGACCAGCGATGCCGGTTGTCGCTTCCGCGCTTTTACCGCTGACTTTTCCGGCTGATATTAATGAACCCGCAAGCTCGGCAACATTGCCCAGTTTTGTATTTTTCAGCAGCCCTGCTTTTGATGCCGCTGATGCCACCGATGCTACTTTTCCAATAATTCCGCTTGCTCCTCCCGCTTTACTGCCTAAAAGCGCCGGAATGATTGTCGCAATATCCAAACCTGGAATAGCTCCGCTCTTGGATACTTTTTCTCCTGCCAACCCTGCAGCCGCCGCTCCAATCCCCGATAAAATACTAAGTGCCGATGAAGCCATATATGCCTCCTAAAATTTTTAGAAACCTCAGAGGTTTCCTGGTAAAATTCTATTATAGAATTTGATAATCATCAACATAATAATTTAGAGATAATTTAGGCTTTTCCAAAACTTCAGTTTTTGGAAAAGCTTCCTTAGATTTATTGGAAAAATCGGCTTTAAAGACGATTTTTCCAGAACCTTTTTCAAAACTAACCGAGTTTTGGAAAAGGCTCAATTATCCATATTTTATTTATACATCGGTCCCAACGCGGCGCACGCGCGGTAATCGGAACCTTCCTTATCCATGCCGAACGCGTTCCAATAAGCGGGACGGAAGATTTTATCTTCGCAGACATTGTGCATGCACACAGGAATACGCAGTATCGAACAAAGAGTGATTAAATCCGCGCCGATGTGTCCGTAAGAAATTGATCCGTGATTCGCGCCCCAATTGTTCATCACATCGTAAGCTGTTTTAAACGCGCCTTTGCCTGTCGTTTTTGGAGCGAACCATGTGCACGGCCATGTGTAGTCGGTGCGTTTCCATAAAATTTCGCTAACTTCATCAGGAAGATTGAGCGTCCAGCCTTCTGCGATTTGAAGCACAGGACCGATTCCCTTAACAAGATTGAGCCTTGTCATCGTTACAGGCATTTCCGCTTTTGTAATAAAGCGCGAAGAAAATCCGCCGCCGCGAAAGTAGCCGAAGTCCGCAGCGTTCCATGTCGCGGCTCCTATGCAGGTTTTCCAGTCTTCTTCTTTTACTTCCCAGAAAGGTTTCATCACCGCCTTGCCGTTTGCGTCTTTCATTACACCGGACGCGTCAACACACGCCGCCCCGGAATTGATTAAATGAATAAAACCTCCTGATTCTTTCGCAAGACCTGTCAATTCATAACCTGTAGCGCGTTTAACGGCTTGTGGGCTCCAGTATGTGCGCACATCGGCGAAAATTTGCGCAGTGCCTGTTAAAAGTTTTCCAAATAACATTCCAACGCCGTTAAGCGAATCATTTTCTGTGGCGAGAATGTACGGCTCTCTCGCTCCTTCCCAGTCAAAGGAAGAGCACATCATAGACTCGGGGAAATCGCAGTTAGGATAAAAATCCGTCCACTGCCTCTGTCCCTGGAAACCGCCTGCAATCGCGTTGTGACCAAGACGCTCTTCTTCGCATCCAGCCGGAAGATTTTTATTGCCGTTAAACATATCTTTAATTATGCACATCATCTTAACGACAAACTCCCACGCCTTATCCTGCTCCTCGCGCGAACGCTGAAGCTCCGCAGGGTTTTTATCGAAACCTTCCTTGCAATACTGCCTAGTCCACGCAAGCGCTTTTTTTAATTCTTTTTCGTCATAAATGCCGTTTTCCATCCGCCTTATGACTTCAACTTCATCGACGCTTTCAACTCTCATCCCAAGATATTCCTCAAAGAAATCACAATTGATAATTGAGCCGGCGATCCCCATACAGATCGATCCGATTTGCAGATAACTCTTTCCCCTCATCGTAGCCGCCGCAACCGCCGCTCTTGCAAAACGCAGAAGTTTTTCCTGCACATCGGCTGGAATTTCCGTATCGTTTAAATCCTGAACATCATGCCCGTAAATTCCAAAAGCCGGAACGCCTTTTTGCGCGTGACCTGCAAGCACTGCCGCGAGATACACAGCGCCCGGACGCTCGGTGCCGTTAAAGCCCCAAACGCCTTTAATCGTATTGGGATCCATATCCATGGTTTCGCTGCCGTAACACCAGCAGGGAGTTACAGTCAGAGTGATGTCTACGCCTTCGCGGCGGAATTTATCCGCGCAAGCCGCCGTCTCCGGAACCCTGCCGATTGTAGTATCGGCGATAATAACCTTAACAGGTTCGCCGTTGGAATAAAACAGATTTTTTTCAAAAAGCGCCTTAGCCGCCTTAGCCATATTCATGGTTTGAACTTCCAAAGATTCCCGAACTTTCAAAACCCCTTGCCGCCCGTCAATAGTAGGGCGAATCCCAATCTTCGGATACTCACCTCTAAGTCTATTAATCGCCATATTATCTCCTCATTAAAATATCCATTAATTATAACATTAAATACACAAATATTGAATGTTGAATAATTTATTTAAAAAGCGCGGCAGGGTACGGTTGCGTAAAAACACTTTTGGGAATTCTCCGCCGCAGGAGACTTGAGAATAATCACATGACCTGCTTAGAGGTATGAAAAGTCTGACCGCTACACAGTGGTAGACAGTTGCCGTAAATGGCAGTTCCTGCACACTGGATATTATTTGAGTGGTCAGAAGGCTCCGCAGCGGATTCTTCGCCAAAGTTTTGTCAGTGCGCCTGCCCGCGGACTGTTTCGATTGGACAGATAGTTATTTTGACATATTTGAGCTTTTTCATATAAATCTAAGGTAGCTTTTCCAAAAACTGAAGTTTTGGAAAAGCCTCATTTTATTGTTTTAATTAAATACTATCAATTATGGCAATATAATGTTATAATTCCTCATGGATTATTACTTCCCTCAGGCGCTGGCTGATATTTGCGAACACTCAATGGTTTCTCCGGATCGACCGTTACGCTGTATTATTATCGTTAATCCGGCTGCCGGCGGATTTATAATTCCTTCAAAATGGAACAGCCGCATTCAAGCATTAAAAGATTATCAAAAAAAATCGCTGACCATGCCAAAAAGGCAAATGTATAAAAATGTGATTCTTAATCTTACAGAAGGCAAAGGTTCCGCAGCAGAAATAACCAAATCGTTTGTCGAAAGAGCGGAAAAAGACCCCATTCCTTTCTATCTGGTAATAAGCGCAGGCGGCGACGGCACTCACAGCGAAATCATGAATGTCGTTTATAAAACACCTCTTAATATCCGCAAAAACATGGCGGTTTTACGCCTGCCGATGGGAACCGGAAATGACGGCGCGGAAAATATCAGCATGGAAAAAACATTAGACCTGCTTATAAATCCTGTTCATATTGAATATACTCCGGCAGTACAATTAATAACCACTCCAAACGGACCGTCGTCATGGAAGGGACCGTTCCTTGCTTTTAATATTCTTTCTGTCGGTTTGGACGCTTATGTAACCCACATGACAAATAATACGAAGAAAAAAACTCCCGGCGATTCATATAAATTATGGCTGGACATTGCCGCTCTTTTTTATGACACAAAATACAGGGTTGATTATGTTGACGTCCGCGCTCTGGACGATAAAGGCAAAGAAATCCTGGCTATAAAAGAAAAATTGTTATTACTGGCAATGGGAGTGTCCGGCGGACGTACATACGGTTCACAGCAGAAAATTCTGCCTGATGAACGCAATGTTTGCGCGATTAAACAAACACCACTCTTTGGAAGATTTGCGATAAAAGGTCAGGTATCAAGCGGCAGCCATACAGAAAATAAAAGCGTAATAATTTTTAGCGCTAACCGCGTGGAATTTACAAACAGGCATCCGATTCTCGCTCAAATGGACGGTGAGACGACTCTTTTACAGCCTGATGATTTTCCGGCAGTTATGGAACTTACAGCTCCTGTTATTCCGCTTTTAAAGTTAAATTAAATTTTTATTGACAAGACACAGATCTTGTATGATAATGTGTCTAATTTATATAGCTAAAATCTACAAAAATGGGGGGAATTATGGCTATGACTGGTAAAAAAAAGAAAAAAATCCCGCCAATTGATCAAGAATTCCTTGATAAGATGGAAGGCGCGTTATCAGTTTTAAAAGCTGAAATTGTAGACAATTTAATTGCCAGCAATGAAGATTTCAAGGAAATAATGGAAGGTGAAGAGCCGAAAGATCTTGCCGACATCGCCTCCGATGATATCGATAGGAAGATGATCGAAGCCATCGGCGTTCAGGAATTAAAGCGGCTCAAATTGATAGATTCCGCTCTTACGCGTATCAAACAGGGTAAATACGGTCATTGCATTAAATGCGGCAAGCGCATTCCGCAGGACAGGCTGATAGCGATTCCGTACGCTCTAATGTGCATCGAATGTAAATCCGAAGAAGAACGAAGAAACCGGTAATAAAGTTGATATGCCGAAAAAAGCGATAATTTTATTGGCAGACGGTTTTGAAGATGTCGAGGCGGTAACGCCGGTCGATTATTTAAGCCGCGCCGGAATTCAGGTAACAACCGTATCAATCTCGGAAAACCTTACAGTAACAAGCAAGTGGGGCAGAATAAAAATACTGGCTGATGTTACGCTTGCAGACCTTATAAAACAAAACGATAATTGGGATGCCGCAATCGTTCCCGGCGGAATGCCCGGCTCCGCCAATCTTGCAGCCTCAAGGAAAACAGGCGAATTACTAATTAAAATGTCGGATGCCAAAAAATTAATCTGCGCCATCTGCGCCGCTCCGGCAATTGTCCTGCACCCTCTCGGCATCATAAAAGGTAAAAATTTTACCTGCTATCCGGGAATGGAAGATAAAGCCGCTGACGCAAACTGGTCGGCGGACAGCGTAGTTATTGACGATAATATTATTACAAGCCGCGGCGCCGGAACTGCAGGATTGTGGTCAATCGCAATCATAGAAAAATTAATTGATAAAGAAACAGCGGAGAAAATCGCAAAGACAGTACTGTTATAATGAATGAGTCATCCGCAAAAATCAATTAATCCCATTTTTTAAATACAAAAAAGACCGCTATCAGAATAAAAACAAATCCTACAATATAATTCAACATAAAAATATTGTTCAAGTGCTCTGTAATCTGTAAATTTTTTTTACCGTTTTTTTCGGTTAATATTAGTTAGGCGACAGTTGCGCAAAATTCCAAAGAAGTAAATGTAAAAAATATCAATAAAAATTCTTTTTGCCCCGCGTTTACTCATCTCACCGCGCAATCCTAGCGCAGGGATTTATGCTCAAAAGGAGTAAAAAAAATAAAGAAAAAATAGAAAATAAGGCATAAAAAGAATTAGGTCAATAGGTATTTATAAGGTTTTTTCAAAAAAAACGGGAAATGCCCTTGACACACTCACCAAGAAAACGCTATATTAAGTAAAATGAGCGTCACTGCTGGAAACAGACAGACTTCCCCTTACGTCAACCGTCAACCGTCAACCGTCAACCGTCAACCGTCAACCGTCAACCGTCAACCGTCAACCNTTATATCATTCCAATGATAAGATTTGTGTCAACTACACATTAGTTTTTTCTTCTCTTTTTTTTTAAATATAACTTCACAGAGATTAAGCGCACGCAAAAGGTCTCACACAGAAACACTGAGGATACAAAATTTGGGGCAGGGGTCGTTGCTGCGCAACGCCCTATTACCTGCCCCAAACGTCGTTTACAACCAAACGTTACACGAAATAAAAACCTATGATATTATCGAAGATAATTGGTGCCGCCGTCCATGGCGGCACTATAGGCATTATTGCCAGAATATACTAAGGAGGCAGTTTTATGAAAAAAACTGTATTGTTCGGATTGCTGGTAATTTTACTGGTATTTGGTTTTATTAGTTGTGATATCAATGGAAATGGTCCATGTACATTGGTCATAGTTAATGAATATGCACAACCCATCACGAGAGTACTTGTAGGACATGAAGAAGGCGATGTATTTTTTAATGCAGAAAATTTGAATATCACAGAATCCCAAACATTTACATTCGATCCGCCTGATGGAGTTGGTTATACAAACGTATATGTGTATGCTGTAGGGTTGACAGGCTGGGGGGGAGGAGGCAAGGCATCTGGTTTTGGAATCATCTCTTCAGGCAATAAGGTTACAATAACTTTAAAAGTTGATGGTGATGTTTCCTCAAATACAGAACAGAATTGATTATAATATTTTTGTAAAGGAAAATAGAATCATCCGCATACATTCGGATGCCTAACGTACAGGTTTTTACTTCGTGTAACAAACAATAACTGCTCCGGCGGCGACAAGCGCTGCCTACGGGGTGCGAAAAACCACATTTGGGGCAGGGGTCAACGCTTCGCGTTGCCATATTATCTGCCCCAAACGTCATTTACTTAGAACGTTATGCGCAAATTTTTCAAAGAAAAAATGTATAAAATATCATACAGCATACAAAAATAAAAAAATTAAATTCTAGCAATCCTGGAACAGTAAAATATTGAGATTTGTTTTATACTGTTTATCAAGGAAGAGATATTTTGGATTATATCGCTATTTTGCAAGAAATATTAAAGTATATTGATGATAACATCAAAGAAAAAATGAATGTAGAAAAACTGGCAGCGAAAGCGGGTTTTTCCCCATATCATTTTTGCAGGGTATTTCAATGGGAAATAGGTTATTCAAT
>JGI24695J34938_10000212_pt1 | contig 55353 bp, 41 predicted proteins | sample TergutCo191P3_FD_34938 | JGI IMG/M metagenome (IMG submission 34938)
GAACTGGGGAGAGGCGTTAAACCAATTTGCGCTCATCTACGGAGACAGAGTCCCGTTATGAGTTATTTTTCGTTTTACACAAAAAAAATTAAAAGTTCGATACAATACCATCTTTGTTTGATTGATAAGGTATAAGCATTTACTATATATTATTACTTGGAGGTAGAAAAATGACAAATATGGATATTATCCGTCCGCATGAAAAACCAGCGTTAGGGCAGTGGATACCGCTTTCATTTCAGCATGTTTTCGCGATGTTCGGAGCTACAATATTGGTTCCCCTGTTAACAGGGTTAAATCCGTCAACCGCGCTGTTTACAGCGGGAACCGGAACATTGCTGTTTATTCTTTGCACAGGTGCAAAGGTTCCCGCTTTTTTGGGATCTTCATTCAGTTTTATCGCGCCTTTAATCGCGGTCTCCGCGACCTACGGCCTCTCATACGCTCTTGGCGCCGCTATGGTGACTGGTTTATTTTACTGTCTGATTGCGCTTATAATCCGTTTTACGGGGATAGGATGGCTGGATAAGGTTTTACCGCCTGTTGTTATCGGATCGGTAATAGTGGTAATCGGTCTTTACCTGGCTCCTACCGCCATGAATATGGCATCACGCATTGATCCTAACAATCCGGATACATACAGCCTTGTTTATCTTTCTATAGCTATTGTAACGCTTGGTATTACAATTATTGCCAATGTTTTTATGAAAGGTTTTTTCAGCGCCATTCCTGTATTAATTGGCCTTATAAGCGGTTATCTTTTTACTTTTATCATGGGTTTGTTTATACCCGCTTACGCGATCATTGATTTCAGCATTGTAAGCAATGCCGCATGGATCGGTTTTCCGAAATTCCATGTTCCAAGTTTCAACATTGTGCCTATACTGATATTCATTATTGTTTCATTTGCGACAATCTGCGAGCATTTGGGCGATATGCTTGTAACCAGTAAAATTGTAGGTCAGGATTTTTATAAAAACCCGGGGCTTCACAGAACATTAACAGGCGACGGCCTTGCATCCGCATGGGCGGCGCTCTGGGGCGGGCCTCCCAACACTACATACAGTGAAAATGTCGGCGTTATGGCGATTACCCGCGTTTATTCAGTTTGGGTTATAGGAGGAGCGGCTGTAATAGCTGTGTTCCTGTCTTTCTTCACAAAATTCGGCGCGATTATTCAAACAATTCCTTCTCCAGTTCTTGGCGGAGTATCCATTCTGTTATTCGGAATAATCGCATCAAGCGGTCTTCGCACAATTGTTGAAAGCGGAGTGGATTACAAAGATAAACGCAACCTGATTATTACTTCGGTAATTTTGGTAATAGGCATCGGCGGCGGAAAGCTTGCATTTAACATCACACAGGATCTGCATTTTGAACTTGCCGGAATTGCCCTGGCGACAGTTGTGGGTATATTGCTGAACCTGCTTATCCCAAACAAGACACCGGCAAAACAGGAGTAGATACAGACAAGTTTTTTCGCGGAGACGTATTGAATCTCAGTAAAGCGCTGCGCATCCTCGGCCCGTATATAGGGTATGAGGATTGTTAATAAAATAATTTTTTGGGTGAAAAATATTCTTTTTCCAGATTCTTGCGCTATATGCGGATGCAGTTTTATCAGTGATACAGAAATTCAATACGGATTTTGCGAAAAATGTAAAGCGAATATTTCCCCTGTTCAGGGGCAGGAATGCAGTATATGCGGTAAACCGCTTATTTCAGAGAAGGATATTTGCCTTTCATGCCGTAATGGGGCAGGACATTCCTATGACCGTTTATGGACGCTTTTTCCATATACAGGCATTTTCCGCAAACTGTTAACAGCGTATAAATTCAGGAAGAAAGTTGCGATTGCGGATTTTTTCACTGATAAAATATTAGCAGCAATTGCTGCAAATCCTGTCCTGCAAAGCGCGGTAATTGTTCCTGTCCCGCCAAGACCGGGCAAGATAAAGGATAATGGCTGGGATCAAGTTGATTATCTTGTAAGAAGAATTATTAAAAACAAACAGAGCCGTGTAAAGATAAGTTTCTGTCTTAAACGCATGAAATCCAAAGTACAGAAAAGCCTTAACCGTACAGAACGTTTGGAAAATTTAAAAGGCCGTATTTATCTTCACGGCGCTTACAGTAAAGCTTCCACAGCGCCTGAAACTGTGTTAATCATTGATGATGTAATAACCACCGGTTCTACAATGGAAGTATGCGCTTTTGTGTTAAAGGATGCCGGCGTTAAAAATGTTTATGGACTATGCCTGTTTTATGATTAGATAAATTATATGTTATAATGGAATATGCGCTACGATTTAATTATTAAAAACGGGACAATCGTTACTCCTGAGAAAAGTTTCCCGGGCGATATCGCTGTCTGTGACGGGATAATTTCCAAAACAGGAAGTCTGGATGATTCAGATACCGCGGATGTTATATATGACGCTGCAGGCAAACATATACTGAGCGGTATAATAGATGCGCATGTGCATTTCCGCGATCCGGGACTTACCGAAAAAGAGGATTTTGAAAGCGGAAGCATGGCGGCGGCCTTTGGCGGCATTACAACAGCCGCGGATATGCCAAATGTAATTCCTGTTACTTCTACAGTGGAGCGCTTCAATCAAAAAGTAAAATCAGCCAGGGAAAAATCTTATATAGATTTCGCACTTTTCGCTCTCCTCAACAATGATAATTTTCAGGAAATGGAAGGATTGAAAAAAGCGGGCGCTCTTGGATTTAAAGTATTTCTTGGCACATCAACGGGCGATATCGCGCCTCCTTCTCCCGCTGTTTTAATGCAGCAGCTGGAAGAAAGTTCGTGTCTTGGTATGCGGACAGGTTTTCATTGTGAAACTAGCGAAATAAATGAACACTATACATCTATGTTTAAGAATGTTGAAGCCAATGAACGCGAGACTGGTCTTTTGCTTTCAGGAGCAAGACCGGTATTTTCCGAAGCGCTGTCAATTCAGACGTCCATTTGTTATGCGAAATACACAAATGCCCGAATTCACATTCATCATATAACATCGGCGGACGGCGCGCTCCTTGCGGCGGAAGCTAAGCAGAAAGGCATAAACCTTACCGCCGAAACCTGCCCTCATTATCTGATTTTTGACGGGCAAAACGCCGTTCATAAGGTTTATCCGCCCATCCGCGATGAAAGCCACCGTATAACGCTTTGGGATGCAATACGCAATGGCGCTATTGATATGATTGCAAGCGATCACGCTCCCCATACCGCCCTGGAAAAAGCTCTCCCGGTCTGGAAAGCGCCCGCAGGACTTTGCGGAGTGGAAACTTTAGTTCCCTTGTTTTTAAATGAAGTAAACAAAGGCACGCTGACGCTTAACGATTTTGTCCGTCTTGCAAGCGAAGCGCCAGCAAAAACATGGGGTATCTATCCGCAGAAAGGAAACCTGCTCCCAGGCGCTGACGCTGATTTTACAATTGTTGATATGAGCAGAACAGAAATAATTTCAGCTAACGATCTTCACTCAAAAAGCAAGACTTCTCCCTATGACGGAATGGAACTAAAGGGAATGCCTGCCGCAACAATTGTCAGGGGAGTGTTTGTTATGAAAGACGGCATATTAACAGGCAGGAAAGGTTACGGTAATTTGATAAGCCCGGTTTAATGGGAAGATATAGTTTAGATTATATTTCATTTAACAATGTTCGGCACTAACAAATTTTATTGTGTTATGATGGGATACGCGGTCAGGCGGCAGCTTCCGGTATTTTTTATCCGGGTACTTTGACAGAATTTAATACACGATGTAATTCTATCAGAGGATCTTCGTACATTTCAAATCTGAAGCGCATTTCATAATTTTTTTCGGAAACAATTCTGATAGTTTGATTTATGCAGTCTTTCATTTCTTTTGAACCGAGATCCGGAAAGTATTTGGGTTTTCTTGGAATAAAGGTTAATTGGCTGCCGTTTCTGCGTATTTCACCGATCTTTACGGGCATTGGAACAAGGAAAATCAGGAAATCAGATTTTCCGCCGCCAATTGACAGGCTGTAACCTGATTTTAATGAATGGATATTCCGTTTCCCGATGGATGTATTTTGATCTTCTACAAAAAGGTTTAACATTAAAGGACCGTCAGGATTAATCTTTACCGTTTTTGCCACGTCAATTTTTACCGGCCGGTCTGAGTATGGGGTAGTTCGCTGTCTTGTCTGGGCAGCCGCGTAACTGGCAAGTTCTGTTACATGATCTACAGGTTTAACCGGCTCCGTTTTTTTTACCGGTTCCGCTTTTTTAGCAGGCTCATCTTTCTTTATAAATTCCTCTCTTTTTATTGGTTCATCTTTTTTAACTGCTTCCTCTCTCTTAATTTTTTCAGCTTTTTCCAGTAACGATTTTTTCTTTTTCTCGGATTCAGGCACTGTAGCAGAAACAATTACGTGTTTGGGGCTGGAATTTAATTTTCGTACAATAAAGAATACCAATAGTCCGAGAAGCAGAAGCGCAAGGATAATTATTCCAATTATCAGCGTTACGGGAGATGACCAAAATTCACTTCTTGCTTTTTCAGTTTTTGCAGGCGTCTGTGCGGATACTGAAGGAGCCGGTGTTTTTTCTGCGGCTGGCGGATCCTGAGTTGTTACAGGTTCAGGTGTATGGGCAGGAGTTTGTTCCTGAGTTTGAGCTGGAGCTTGTGTTTGAACCGGAGTTGGAGTCGGTATTTCAACAGGAGTTTGTGTTTCGGCCGTTACTAGCGCAGTTTGCGCAGGCGCTTCAACTGCAGCTGGTGTTGGAGTTTGAACCGGAACCTGTACGGGTGTTTCAACTATAGCTGGAGCCTGAGTCTGAACTGGAACAGGCGCAGGCGTTTGAATCGGTGCTGGAGCCTGAGTTTGAACCGGAGCTGGTGCAGGAGTCTGAACCGGCGTTTGAACTACAGCAGCCGGACGCCGGACGGCTGGGCGTCCCGATACCGGGAGATTTACAAGAGGCTGTCCTGGAATGACTGAAACAAGATACAGCGCGGCATCATTAGAATTTAACCTTGTATTCGCATCGGTTACAAGAGCGGAAACATTACCGGAGCCTATTGTAACCAGAACTATTTTTTTTTGGCGTGAAGGTAAAGAGGAAATGTACTCTTCGGAGAAACTGATTGCCGCTTCAACATCGCATCCTGCTTCAACAGGGTAGCGAAGCATCATACGGCCAATAATTGTTTCCACATCGCCTGAGCCCAATATCCTGCGCGCTGTATCCAGTCTGGATACGTCTGAAAAAGTTATTAAATGAAAAGTATCGCCTAACCTTAAATATTCCGCAAGAAACGCGCCTGTTATGTAATCATTGACCGCGGTGTAGGAAGAACCCATCGCTGATGAAGTGTCCAAAACCAGAATCAAATCTATGGGAGATGAATTTTGCCCGTATACGCAAAAAAACACGCATACAATCAGCATCAGCGCAAGAATATTTTTTTTCATACTCACCCCTTCCAAAAACTTTTATTAAGGTCCGGAAAAGTCCATTGCTAAATTTGTGCCGCTATAATCTTCTCTACAAGATATGAAACCTTTTCTTCGTTTTTTACAAACTCAAATCTGTCTCCCAGCGTCTTATTAAGTATAGCATTACCAAAGGGAGAAAGATAGGAAATAATATTATTATCAGGGTCGGATTCCCACGGACCCAAAATGACATACTCTTCCTGCTCTCCGTATTTTTCGTTTTGTAAAGTTACTTTTGTTCCAAAGGATGCTTTTGTTGTGCTTACTGAATTTGGATCGAATAATTGCGCCCTTTCAATATCTTCCTTGAGTTTGGCGACCTGTGAATTCAACTGCTCCTGTTTTTCCTTTGCGGCCTTGTACTCAGCATTTTCCCTCAAGTCGCCGAGGGACAGGGCATATTCAATTTCTTTTGAGTTGGCGGGAACTTCTTCATCCATGATATGCGCAAGCTGTTTCTTTTTCTCTTCAAACATGGTAAAGGTAACCATAAGGCCCCTGGAAATTTTCTTTTCCACTTCGCCGAAAAATTTAAAATCAGGCAGTTTATCAAGAATTTTTGAACGCAGATTAAGTTTAACCTGAGGATCCAGATCCTCAACATCATTGATAAATGTGAAAATCCTTATAATCGTATCTTCATCGGCGGAACTGATAAATGAGACAATGGCGTTGTCCCTGAAAAGAATATTAAATACCTGATTATTGATCTTCCTGTTTTCTACGGTATCCTTGTGATTTTTTATGTCACGGTAGGTAATATCAAGGATGTGGATAAGCGTAATCATCTGTATTTCCAAACTGATATTTGCATTCTTATACCAGTCAGTTTCTTTTGAATTTTTATACAGCCACACAACAGCTTCGCGGTTTTCGCGGTAATGCTCAAAACAGTCATTGCACATAACGGTAAGATTTTTTATATGACCTTCTTTTTCAAGAGAAGTAATAATAGACTGAAGGAGGGCATACGGGAAAAGTTTTATATAAACATCCGGCCAATCTTTTATATACAGCCTTACATTATATAGGAATTCTTCCTTGAACTTTGCGTCTTTAAGATTTTTGAAAAGGGATGGAATATCCTTTAAGCCTGAAAATATTTCCTCAAAACCGGTTGTAAGCGCCGATTTTAAATGCGCGTAATTTTTGTTTGCGGAAAGCTCGTTTACAAGAAGGTATGACGCTGCAATATGCTCCGCGTTCTGGCCTGAAGCCGAAGAACGCAGAAATGCCGTAAAGTATGAAAACATTTCGGCAAAATAATCAGAATCAGGATCGGCTTTTTTATTATTTACATAATCGCGGATGGCGCAGGCTTTGTCGAAGAAGTTTTTCTGGGCTGTAAATTCATTGTAAAGTTTTTCTGTTACGCTTACGGATCTGTCCCGCACAGTGTAGGCGTCATTATTGTCAAGACTTATTCCGAAGTCCGGATTTGATTTCAGTATTTCCCGAGCCTTGCCGCTCCAAGTTGTCCACTCGCCTGCCGTAAGCAGAGAAGGGGATAGCTCGCTCTTAATTTTTTTCATGTCGCAGGAATTTCCAAAACTTTTTATAATTATTTTCAATGTCCAGATAATATTTTCATCACTGTCTTTTATCTTTTCTCTCAGGTCTTCTTTTTTCTTGGTAGCTTTTAATACCCAGATATGGTTTTTTGAAAGGGTTTGAAGGGCATCGACAGCCATTTTCAGTGACATTGAATGTCCGCGTTTTTTGGAGAAATCTATATGAATCTCATCACCCTGTATGCCTGCAATACGGCCAACGCCCCAGGTGCGGTGATAGACAAAATTTCCCTTGTCAAACGCGATGTGTTTTTCAAAATCGGATATTGCCTTGTGAACATCGCGGTAATTTTGTGAAAGATTGGATACGCGGATATACTCTTCCAACTGACTGTGTTCTGAATATTTTTTCCTGAAACATTCGATTATTTCCCTGCGCGCATGCATGTCTTTTTCGTCATATTCAAGAACTATTTTTAGTATATTAATAGCGATATCAATATCAATATCCTTGTAAATCGCGAAAAGTTCGTTGAGTAAAGTTACAGCTTTATCCTCGCTGATCGATTTGGCGATTTTTTTCTGAATATGCAGAAAGAAATCAATGTCTTCAGGATTTAATAAAATAAGTTTTTCCCAGATATCTCTTACATTCGCGAACTGTCCCTTGTTTATGTAGCGGTGCAAAGCTTTCTTATAATAATCAACAGTTCCTTCCTTGTTGCCTTTTTTTTCATTGTATTCTGCGAGCGACTTGGCGATATCCGCTTCCTCAAAATCAACTTTTACAAGCCTTTCCCAGATTCCGTAAATCAGATCATCTTCATTGTCATTTTTATAGCAGTCGGCAAGTGTGCGCAGCGCGAATTTTGATTCTCCGTTATCAAGAATTCTTTCGCATAAAAACTTTACGATGCTCCACTTGTGATTATCCAGAAAAATGGAAACCAGATTGATCATGGCCGAATCATCGATAATCTGGCGGGAAAGAGCTACCATTCCCGAAAGATAAAGGGCTATAATGCTGTTCCTTGTGTGAGTCAGGTGTTCATCGCAGGCTTTTTTAACATCATCGACAGCTTTTTCATCGCGGGCGTTTTTTAAAATTACGTCAAGTTCCTTGAATTGATTGGTAGAATAGTTACTGAGACTCGCTCTTGTCCATTTTTCTTCATTAAGCGTTTCGTGCAGATTTTTCAGCAATGTTTGCGCGCCTGCCGATAAAACCGGCGCGGTATTTGATTCAGTATTACTCATAACATTTTCTCCTCATATAACTAGCCTGTATATATCCGGTATATATCCGGATCCAGAACTTTTATTTTCAGCAAGGTCTCTTCAATCAAATAAGTATCCTCGCGGCTGTTTTCGTAATGATCTATAAGCCAAAAATAACGGTTTAAAAGCCTTGGCTTTAGCTGATCTCTTCTTGAGGGATTGGCCTCACGCTCCGCTTCCAGCGTAAAAATTGACTGTTTCAGTTTTCCCGCTTCCAATGGTTTTAATTCGCGTTTTACTGAAAACACTCCCCACAGATAACCGTAAACCGCTATCCATTCGCAAAGTTCTTCTTCGCTGTAACCCAGCTGTAAAACCTTGTCCCGCAATTGCAGGATAAGCGCCGATTCCAGCGATCGTAAATCGATCTTTGAAGGATCGAGATAAAAGGCTTCCCTGAATAAAACCTTCGCTGCTTTGGTTTCAGCTAACAGAGCGTTTATATCCGCAACCTCTGCGAGGGTTTGCGCGTCTTCTCTTTTAAAACGCACCGCCTGCTCCAGGTATTTCAGAGCTTCATCATAATTGCCTATTCCTTTGAAACAGCGCCCGACCAAAAGTAAAAGACCGGGGTCGTGCTGATTTGACTGATTACCTAGTAAACCTTCAAAGTAGAACAATGCCGTTGAATAGACATAATAACGCACAGCGTACTGGCATTGATCGTATGATTTTTCAAATTGTTCTAAAAACTCATAATACTTTTTAAAAAGGGAAAGAATAAAAATCCCCTTTTCGTAAGGATCTTTTTTATCTTCAGTCCTCCTGGAATTTTTTCGCCACCAATCAACGCATTTTAATGCGTAAAGGATTTCTTCATTTTGACAGTCATGGATCACAGCCTGTTCCAGCAATGTGAAAGCCTCTTCGGCATCAGAAGCTTTTAGCTTTTCATAGGCTTGTTTCAACAACCCAGCCGCCTGCCCATTCGCCATTTTAACTTTTATCCCCTCTATTAATAAGTATACCATTTTTTCATGGTTTGACAATAGTAATTTGGGAGAGTATCATTAAAATGATGAATGAAATTATTATTTCACCTTCGATTTTATCTGCAGATTTTACTGAATTTGGCAGCGCGGCTCAGGAAATTGAGACTTCCGGCGCTCCCTGGCTTCACATGGATGTAATGGACGGCTCTTTTGTGCCGAATTTAACATTTGGATCGTCTTTAATCAGAGATATTAGAAAAAAAACAAAGGTTTTCCTTGATGTTCATCTGATGATTGTGCAGCCTGGAAGATATATCAGGAAATTCGCCGACGCCGGCGCAGACGGTATTACCTTTCATTATGAAGCTGAAGTTCATTCCCAAAAATACCTCGCGGAAATACGCGGACTGGGGTTAAAGGCCGGAATCGCCATTGTTCCATCGACACCGGTTTCCATACTGGAAGAGGTCTTGCCCTTTGTGGATTTAGTATTGATCATGACTGTAAATCCCGGGTTTGGCGGACAGACGCTCATCCCGGAGTGTCTGGAAAAGGTAAAGAAACTGGTTGAAATAAGGCAAAAATCCGGTTTAGATTTTAACATTTCTGTAGACGGCGGCATCAATGAAACAACCGCTCAAAAAGCCAAAGAAGCCGGCGCTAACATTCTTGTTGTTGGTTCTGCTTTTTTTGACTGTGAAGATAAAAAGAGTTTAATTACAAAATTAAAGGCTTGTTAGGTTATTTTTTTATTGGTTGTCTATAACCTATGATAGACACACATCTACCCAATTATCTTTAATTCTCGTGAAAATTTATGCAAAACTTCAGGCCCGTCTTCTCCTATCGCTACAAGGTTTTCTATCCTTACGCCGAAACGGCCGGGAATGTAAATCCCGGGTTCTATGGAGAATACCATGCCTTTTTCAATCGGGATCTTTACGCCTGTGTTGACAGAGCCGCCTTCGTGCACATCAATTCCAAGACCGTGGCCTGTTCGATGATTAAAATATTCGCCGAAACCGTGTTCTTCTATGACCGAACGCGCTGCAATATCCACATCTTCCAGGTTATTGCCAATACGCGCTTTTGCTTCCGCCGCAAGATGAGCTTCCAGAACAATTAAATAAATTTTCTCAAAATCGCTTTCTGGTTTTCCGAAATGAAAAGTTCTTGTGCAGTCTGTATAATATCCATTGTAACGGCCCCAGAAATCCACTAGCAGACAGCTTCCGTTTTTAATCTGCGCGGATCCGGTGCTGTAATGAGGTATTGCTGCGTTCGCGCCAACCTGTACTGATGAGCCAAATGAAGACAAATTTCCCTTTTCAAATTCACTGGAAAGTTCGCGCATGAAATCTGTTTCAGTTTTTCCAAGCCAGTAAGAGCCTTTATCAATCAGCGCAGAAAGTGAAATGTCAGATTCACTGCATGCCTTACGGATTAAATTGAGTTCATATTCATTCTTGATTTGCCTGACCGGTTCAGTCAGGGAAGCGCCCAATGAAAATTTTATATCAGAAAAAGTTTCATATAGGGGCAGTGTAAACAACGCGGGAATCTGAGGTTCAAGAGCCGCGGTTTGAATTTTAATTTTTTGTTTTTTAATTTCTGTTTTTAAAATGTAATAAGGATCTTCTCCGTCCTTCCAGTAAATCTGCCTTTCTACGGGAAGAGGTTTTACCTGTTCTTTATATAATGCATTTGCGATTATAAATGGTTCTCCTTCCTGAGGCAATACAAGAAGAAAAAGACGTTCATCAGGGCCTATGCTGTAACCTGTCAGATAAAAAAGATTTGAAGAGGGGCTTACAAGGAAAACATCGATTCCATTTTTTTCCATCGCTTCCCTGATTTTATCCATTCTTTGCGAAAAATTTATTATACTCATAAGATTACTCACTGTGATAATTAATTAGCGCAGTAACGGGTGTAGGGTCAAGAATTTTTTGATAGTTCAGGAATGGCAGACTCACAACGCCGAAGATTTCCGGAACAAAAGCGCCGCCTTCGACGAGCAGGGAACGCGCTGCGTTTAACGTACCGCCTGTGGCGATAAGATCGTCTGTTAGAAGAATGCGTTTGCCTCTGGGAATATCTGAGCAGTGCACTTCAATTTCCGCCTGGGCGTATTCCAGATCGTATTTTTTTGAAAGCGTAACGCCGGGCAGTTTTCCCTTTTTACGAATTGGAATTAATGGAATGTTCATGCGGATTGCGAAAGGAGCGGCGAATAAAAAACCGCGCGCTTCAATCGCCGCGACAGCGTTTATGTCTTTATCTTTGTAGATTTCTACCATGCGATCTATGCAGTGTAAGAAAGCATCAGGGGATGCCAGAATGCCGGTAATATCATAAAAAAGTATTCCCTTTTTGGGAAAATCGGGCACTTTTCTGACATAGTCATCTAAATTAAATTCCGCCATTTTATTTCTCTTTTAAAAAATGAATTCTAATAATTAATGATCGTATTTACCCAATTACTGACAGAGACCGCGTCATGTCCGGCAATCAAAAGAGGTTCCCCTGTTATCACCTCGCAGTCTTTAATAATACCGCCAAGGTATTTTAACGCTTTATTATTGGCGGAGAAAATGCCGCAATGTCTTCCTGCAAAGTTAATATGTTTCAGCATATCTGAAAGATAATCAAATGAAGAAGGATTAGGTTTTTCGCAGCCAATAAAGAATGTTTCTGCCGAAAGAAGATCTGTTCCGTCAAGCTTTCCGGCATGGCTGATTTTAACCGTGCATTTTAACGCGCTTTTTACAGAACGAGCAATCGATTCAATTAACTCTGTTCCATCGGTAATAATTAATACCTTTTTTTTTGCACTCACTTGTAATATCCTATCCACTTATAGTGTATTTGTCAATGAAAAACTGCATAATAACCAAATAAATAACATTATACATTATTAATTATTAGCCTCTGTTCCCAAATTATCAACCGAGTAATTAACTATGATCCAGATATTATCCCTGCGTTCCAGGGTATATGTATAACGTTTTATATCCGTATAACTATTGCCTCGGAATCTTGCAAGAACAGTAACAGTTCCTTCGTTGTTATTGTATACTGTACGAAGAATTTCAAATCTTGTAGGTATTACGCTGATATCGTCGCTTACGACTGAATTTTGCAGGTTCCTGCGGTACTCTGCAATCATGCGCTGACGCCCGTCTTCATTTTCGGCAAGCCACTTGCGCCTTTCAGCGGCATTTCTGGAAATCATGGCTTCGAGGTCAAGGTACAGAAAGAATTTTTCCCATTGCGATTCCTGCCTGGCTTTAAGCATATAGGATACAACTTCATCGGGAGGAATGCTTTGGCGCACCAAAACAGCGCCTGTAGCTGTATCCATTTCAAGCGGGATGCCATCAGAGCTGTAAATAATCGCAGGCCGCAGGTTCAGGGAAAGATAATTTGAATCTATAACTGAATAAGCGGCAGAGCGGTAAAGTTCGGGGTAAATGGACGCTTTAACCCTGAAAGAGCCGCTTTGATTCAAATTAATATAATCACGTATATCTTCCATAAACGAAAATGACTCGCCGCTTTCAATTGTGATTTCCCGGAAATAAACCTGCTGATTCTGCGTCCGTTTACGGATAAGCGAATCCGAGAACGCAAGCTGCCTGTTTGTCATCGTCCTGATATCAAAATCAATTGAAAATGCGCGTTCATCTGCAAGTTTAAAACGGTATGTTTGCGGGCTTTTATTATTTATGGTTATCTGCACATAGATTGGATCGGCGTCTGCGTAATATATACGGCGGTCATAAAACCGGATGCTGAATTCAATTCCCTCTGACGCTTGTAATGCGCTTGGAGATGAAAGACTGAAAAAAAACAAAATCATTGCGGCGGCTAAAAGATATTTTTTTTTCATCAAATTTCCTTTTTATAAAGTTTTCGCATTCTTGCCTGATGTGAGGTGTTCAAAAAGCGCACACTTCTATAGTATAGTATCGGTAGAATTCCATGAATACATTATCCTTTATTGAACTGCTGCGTAAAACTTCTCAGTCAAATGCCGTCACATCCTGTATTTCGGCAGTTAAGGATAATAACTATCCTGTTGATATTGAAGGAAGCGAAGGCGCGTTTTCAGCTCTTCTTGTCGCGCAGCTTTTCACAGCTGCAGGAGGAAATTTATTCACGGTTGTTCAGCAGGAAAGCGACGCGGATGATATGATTCTTGATTTGGCCGCATCCGGTATTCCATGTATGAAATTTCCATGGTGGGGAACCGCTCCTTACAGGGAACTGTCTCCTCAATCGGCTGTACTGGGTGAGAGAGTAAAAGTTCTTAGTTTGATTGTTTGCGGCTTGCTTGTAAGCGGCGATCCGGCTCACGGAAAACATTGTATTATAATCATCCCTGAACGAGCTTTACTTACCCCCCTGCCTCCGCCTGATTATATAAAAAGCCTTTTGGTTACCATTAAAACAGGCGGGGTGATAGATACTGCCGCCCTTGTTAAAACTCTTGTATCAGGCGGATATATTCGAGTTCCTAAAGTGCAGGTTCACGGCGAGTTCGCCCTGCGCGGTGAGGTATTGGATATTTTCATGGGCGGGGATGATTGCGGCGCAGGCGCAGATGCCTACCGTATTCTTTTTGATTTCGACACAGTAGAATCCATAAAAAGATTTGACCCTCTCAATCAATGGACAGACAATATAAAGCTTCAGGAACTTGTTATCCGCCCAATGCGCGAAGTTGTCTGGACCGATGACAGAATTGAAGTATTGGAGAAAAACCTCGCCTCTTTCAGGGAATTTTCTGACGGCGGAAAACAGATAATTGAACAGCTTGTAACGCAGCGCACAGCAAAGGGCGAAGAGATGTTTTTTCCTCTTGCCTTTGAAAAAAAATACAGCCTGCTTGATTATCTGGGTCCTTCGGGAATATTGCTGCTGTTCAGCAGGGAAAGGCTGGAAATGGCTGTAGAGAATCTTGAAAATGAATACAACGGCCTTTATATGCGCGCAAAAAGGGAAAATACCGAGTATCCCCTGCCTGAACGTTTGCTTTTGAATTTTTCTGACATGATAAAAACGCAGAAAAGGATTATATCATTCAGAAATCTTAAAATTGAGCCAAAACCGGGGGTTCATCACATTAAACTGCCATGTGAGCCTGCGCGAAGTTTCTTCGGTAACATAAATTATTTTAAAGAGGAAATTACTTCATTACTCGCTAACGGATGGCAGATAACCATCGCAGCAGAGTCTTCAGTGCAGGCTGACCGCATAAGGACAATCATTCCGGATGAAGCGCTTGAAAAGTCAGACAGTAACAGGAAAAAAACGCTTACGATAATGTCTTCTCCGCTGACAGCCGGTTTTTCGTTATCTGACATAAAGTTCATGGTTATTCAGGAAAATGAAATTTTCGGCAGAAGCAAACGTCCGCCGCGATCTCTTAAAACGGTGCGTTCAAGCCCTATTGACACATTTGTGGAATTAAATCCGGGCGATTATGTTGTTCATGTTAATTACGGAATTGGGCTTTTCAAGGGTATCGAAAGAATTACAGCCCTTGGGCATGAACGTGATTATATTCAGCTTGAATACTCTGACAGTGAAATTGTGTTTGTTCCCGTCGAACAGGTAAATCTTGTCCAGCGCTATATTGGCAACGAAGGACATGCGCCTCATCTTGATACTCTTGGCTCCAAGAGCTGGGTTAACCGCAAGATTAAGGTCAGTAAATCCGTGGAAGATATCGCCGGAAAACTGATAGAACTCTATTCAAAACGCAAACAGACAAAAGGTTACGCTTTTCCCAAAGATTCAGAATGGCAGACAATGTTTGAAGCGGCTTTTCCGTTCGAGGAAACAGAGGATCAGATACGCTGTGTCCGGGAGATAAAACATGACATGGAAAGCGATCAGCCAATGGACAGGCTGGTCTGCGGCGATGTAGGGTACGGCAAGACTGAAGTGGCGGTACGCGCGTGTTTTAAGGCGGTCATGGGCGGCAAACAGGCCGCGTTTTTGGCTCCTACTACAATTCTGTCAGAGCAGCATTATGATAATTTCAGGGAACGTTTTTCCAATTACCCTGTCAATATCGCAATGCTTTCGCGCTTTGTTGACAAAAAAAAGACGCGCGCCATTTTGGAGCAGGTAAAAAAAGGAGAGATAGATCTGCTCGTTGGAACCCACAGGATAATCCAGCGTGATGTGCAATTCAAAAACCTGGGGCTGATTGTAATTGACGAAGAACAGCGTTTCGGCGTTAAGGACAAGGAACGCCTGAAGGAGATGAAAACAAACGTAGACTGCCTGACATTATCCGCAACTCCCATTCCGCGCACTCTGCACATGAGCCTTTTAAAAATCCGCGACATGAGCCTTTTGGCGACCGCTCCTCCGGGAAGGCATCCTATTGAAACAGTTGTGGAAGAATACGACAGCTACATGATAGCGAAAGCGATACGCCGCGAAGTTGAGCGGGGAGGCCAGGTTTTCTTTCTTCACAACCGCATAGAATCGTTACGTGATACAAGGCTGATTCTGGAAAAACTGGTGCCGGAGATGTTAATCGAAACAGCCCACGGTCAGATGGAAGCGCAGGAACTGGAGGATATTATGCGCCGTTTCATTCACGGCGGTTTCCATGTACTTGTCTCCACCACAATTATTGAAAACGGAATTGATATCCCGAATGTCAATACGATAATTATTGAGCGCGCCAATATGTACGGAATTTCACAGCTTTACCAGCTGAGGGGCAGGGTAGGCCGTTCCGATCGCGTGGCTTACGCTTATCTTTTCTATCCGCGCGAAGAAAGCCTTTCCGAGATTGCAATGAAGAGACTTAAAACGATTTCCGATCTTACGGAACTGGGATCCGGTTTTAAAATCGCAATGAAGGACATGGAAATAAGGGGTGCGGGAAATTTGCTCGGGCGGGAACAATCCGGCGATATATATTCGGTCGGCTTTGATCTTTATGTAAAACTGCTTGATGAGGCGATTAAACGCCTGGAAGATTCCAGTTATGAGAGTGAAACAGAAACATTGCTTGAACTTGAATATTCAGGTTTTGTTCCTGACTCATACATTGATTCGCCGCAGGAGAAAATGGAAGTGTACAAGATGATAGCCGCAATCAGGGACAGGGACGAGCTTGATCATGTGCATGCGCAGTTGCTTGACCGTTTCGGCCCTCTGCCGAATGAAGCCGCTTCCCTTCTGTCGTTAGCTGAAATAAGGATAATCTGCCGCCAGATTGCGGTCTCATCCCTGCGGGAGAGGGACGGCATTGCGCGAATTGAGTTCGCTAAAGTTTCACGCGTCAATGTTGAGAGGCTGGTGCGCCTTATGAAGGAATCGCCGGGCAAGGTAAAACTTGATCCCAAAAAACCTAATGTGCTGCTGCTCGTAACAGGCAGCATTGGCTTGCAGGAAAAGAGTGAATTTATCAGGGAAAAACTGTCGGCGCTTGCAGGATGATGCTTGAAGAACCACTTATATCATAATGAAACAATGCACTTGGTTACGCAAACTTCAATACACCGGCCGCAGCCAGTGCATTTTTCGCTGTCAATTTTCGCGAGATTGTTTTCGATAGTTATAGCGCCGTCCAGACATTCCCTGACGCACTTGGTGCAGGCGATGCAGCCGCTTGTGCATTTCTTTCTGGCAACAGCTCCTTTTTCAATATTGCTGCACGCGACAAACGCAGGAGTTGAGGCGTTTTTAATCGATATTAAATTGTTTGGGCAGACCTTTACGCAAAGACCGCATCCTGTGCAGTTCTTTGTAATGTGCGCAAGATCGTTTTCCATGCAGATTGCGTCAGATGGACATACTTTTTGGCAGTCTCCAAACCCAAGACATCCGAACGCGCACGCGTTTTCCCCGCCATATACAGGTTTAGCGGCAAAACATGTCTGAATGCCCATGTATTCCATTTTTTTCTGCCGCGAGTTACAGTCGCCGCCGCAGCGGACAGACGCAGTTTTCTTTTCGATGCTTCCCGCTTCTACACCCAGTATTCCGCTTATTTTTGCAAGTAACGCGGAGCCGCCCGGAGTGCATAAATTTATTTTGGCGTTTTCTTCGATAAGGGCTGATGCATAACCTGAACATCCTGGATAGCCGCAAGCTCCGCAGTTCGCTCCTGGCATGATTCCTGTCAGCATTGTTATCCGCTCGTCGATTTTTACATACATAAGCTTTGAGGCGACGCTGAGTATGGCGGAGCAGACAAGACCGATTGAGGTGACTGATACAATAGCAACCAATATAATATTCATACAATCTCCTACCGGAACAGGTTTTCCATAACGCCGTTAAAGCCGAAAAACGAGAATGAAAGAATTGCCGCTGAAATCAGCGTTAGCGGCAAACCTTTAAAGGCTTTCGGCGGATCGGTGTTTTCCGTATGTTCGCGGATACTGGAGAAAATTACCATGCCGAGGAATACTCCAATGCCTGAACCCAATGCGTTAACCAGCGCTTCTAAATATGAATAATCATTCTTGATATTCACCAGAGTAACGGCAAATATAGCGCAGTTTGTTGTCATAAGCGGTAGATAAATGCCAAGTATTTTATAAAGGGAAGGAATGAATTTTTTAAGAGCGATTTCCACTATTTGCACAAGTGTAGCGATAACAAGAATAAATACGATTGTCTGCAGGAAACCCAGATTGTTTTTTTCAAGAAGATATTTTTGTATTGGCCATGTTACGGCTGTCGCAAGAAGCATGACAAATATTATTGCGGCGCTCATGCCTACAGCGCCTTTCATGTCCTTTGAAACGCCCAAAAACGGACAAACGCCAAGGAACTGGCGCAGGATATAGTTGTTAACGAGGATCGCGCCGAACATTAATGTGATAAAAATTTTATAATCCATTATTTCGCTCCCTGCGCGGCAATGCCCGCGTTTTCATTTGCAGATGACGTTCTTTCTGATTTGCCGGAAGTACAGACAAACCTGGACGGGCAGGCGCTGCAGCTAAAATCTTCTTTCTTAATTGCCTTTCCCTTTGATACCTTGTTTATTATTGCTATTATAAGACCGAACGCGACAAAGCCTCCAGGCGCGAGGGAGAAAGCTTCTATGCTGTTGTCAGATAACACCGGAATTTTTAGACCGAACCATGTCCCTGACCCAAGAATTTCCCGCATTGAGGCGATAAGAACAAGGGCAAGAGTGAAGCCCGCTCCCATGCCTATCGCGTCCACAGCGGAATCCAGAACCTTGTTTTTATTTGCGAACATTTCTGCGCGTGCGAAAACAATGCAATTTACCGCGATAAGGGGGAGGAATATCCCAAGCGCCTGATACAGGCCGTATGCGTACGCTTCAACTGCCATCTGAACGATGGTTGTAAAACCGGCGATTAAAACAATGTAACATGGGATGCGCACTTTATCGGGGATGCTCCTGCGTAAAAGAGAAATCGCGATATTGGATCCCAAAAGGACAAATGTTGTTGCGAGTCCCATTCCAACCGCGTTTTCAGCCTGCGTAGAGACTGCCAGCGCTGGGCATATACCAAGTATAAGAACCAAAACAGGATTTTCCCTGATGATCCCGTTTAAAAGAATATTTGTTTTTTTTCCCATTACTGCCTCCTTGCAAGCTCAAAAGCTTCAAACGCATCCCGGACGCCGCTCTTGTATGCGTTAGACGAAATTGTGGCTCCGGTGACCGCGATTACGCCGTCCAGGTTTTTATCTTTTCCTGTGTACCTGCCCTGATGATTGGGATTGGCTGGATTTGAATCGGCGGGTGCGAATACAGGATCTGTCATGCCTTTTGTTTCCGTATGGGAGAGAACCGCTGTTTTAATCACTTTACCTTCATTATTAATGCCGCAGATCATGCTGATGTTGCCGCCGTAACCCGGAACAGTAATCATAAAAATGTAGCCTGTGTTATTGGTCGCCCTGTAAACGTCAGTAATTGTTCTTGGCAGGTCTTCAATATTTAATAATTCAAATCCGTCCGCCTGAGGTATAATTTCCTTTCTTGCTGCGGCTGCGCGTTCGGCTGCGGATGCTTCAATTACAGGAGCTGTAAAATTATTAACGACAGCTAACGCTCCTGAGACAAAAAGGCAAATCAGCGATAATACAAGTATGGGTAGTATAAAATCTTTTTTCATTTTTTATATCTCCCGCCAAGCGCCCTATTATAGGAAATTTTGTTAATGTACGGAACCAGCATGTTCATAAAAAGGATCGCGAATGATACGCCTTCGGGATAACTTCCGAAAAGACGGATTAAAACAGTAATTATGCCGCAGCCGGCGCCGAATATGGCGCGTCCAAGTTCCGTTTGCGGGCTTGTAACATAATCTGTCGCGCAGAATACCGCTCCCAAAAAAAGACCGCCTGATAAAATGTGATAGACGCCGAAATCAAGACCGCCGGCCATTGTTGTTAATAAAAAAACTGTCGCGATAAATGTCACGGGAATTACCGGCGTTATAACGCGGCGGATAAAAAGGTATGCAAGACCGGCCAAAAGCGCAAGCTCGCTTGTTTCTCCTATGCAGCCTCCGTGTACGCCGAGAAATAGATTCATTTTTGACGGCAGCGAGTATGCTTCATTTCTGAACATGTGCAAAAGATCAGAAAGCGGCGTCGCTGCGGTTATGACATCAAAAGGCGCTACCCATGTTGTCATCGTTATGGGAAACGCCAGGAACATTACAACACGTGCAGTTACCGCAGGATTGGCGAAATTTTTTCCCAGTCCTCCGAAAAGCTGTTTGACAAAAACTATCGCGATAAAGCTTCCCAATACCGCCTGCCAGAGCGGAATCGAAGGAGGCAGATTATAAGCCAGAATAACGCCCGTCAGGGCGGCGGAAAAATCGCCGATAGTATTTTTTCTTTTAACTATTTTCTCAAAACCCCATTCAAAAAAAACACAGGACGCGGCGCAGACGCCTGTGACAAGAGCCGCCCGCGCGCCGAATACCCAGATTGCTGCGATTAAAGCGGGACAGAGCGCTATTATAACATCCAGCATTATTTTGTTGGTTGTCAATTTATCGCGGATGTGGGGAGCGGGCGTTACAATCATTTTGGAAGATGAATCCATTATTTCGCCTCCTTTTTTTCCTGCGAAACAGAGGATGCTTTTTTAGCCGCCTTCTGGGCCTGTTCGTACTCCCATAACATGTTTTTCGCCAGAGGCATTACCTGTGTGAGCGGTCTTTTCGCAGGGCAGGTATACGCGCAGCTTGCGCATTCTGTACACATGTTTACCTTGTATTTTTTCAGCAGTTCAGGTTTTTTCAGTTCAAAAGCGTTTTCAAAATACGGCGGCATCAGATGCATCGGGCACTTGAATAAACAGCGGCCGCATTTAATGCATGGCGTGGGCTGCGGCGGAGATGCATCCTTTGCAGATAACGCCAGCACCGCGTTTGTAATTTTTACAATCGGAATGTCCTGATTAGGAATTGCCACTCCCATCATCGGACCGCCCAAAGTAATTTTTTTCACATCGTCCTTTAAACCGCCGCAAAAATCAAATATGTTCCGGACAGGAGTGCCAATCGGAGCGATAACATTTTTTGGGTTTTTTACTGCGGAGCCGTCTACCGTTACGCACTTTGTTACAAGAGGTTTTCCTGTTTTTATGTATTTGGCGAAGGTAGCGACGGTTGTGCAGTTCACGACTATGCACCCGACATCGGGCAGACGTCCGCCTTCGGGTACAACCCGTCCTGTGACATTATACACAAGCACTTTTCTTTCGCCCTGTGGGTAAAGGGACGGAAGTACGCGGACAGAAACACCTTCCCTGCCTTCACATAACTTTTGAAATTTTTTAATGGGTTCAGGCTTGTTTTTTTCGATGCATATAATTATATTTTTGGGTTTTAGGAATTCCTTCATCAGCCTGACGCCTTCCCAGACATATTCAGTTTCATCCAGCATTGTTCTGGAATCGGAAGTGATAAACGGTTCGCACTCAGCGCCGTTTATCAGAATATAATCGAGTATTACATTGTCTTTTAGAGTGAACTTGGGCGCTGTAGGATAACCTGCGCCTCCAAGGCCGACTGCGCCTGAGTTTCTGACCGCTTCCAGGAATTCAGAAGTGTTTGTAACATTTACGGGCGCCATGCCTTCCCAGGGCGTTTGATTGCCGTCTGAAGTAATAATGATTGTAACAGTTTTTTCTCCTGTTATACTGTCCATTGTTTCAATGCTTTTTACCTTTCCTGATACGCTCGCGTGAACAGGCGCTGAAACAAACCCTGAAGCTTCGCCGATAATCTGCCCGACTTTTACATAATCACCGACATTAACAACAGGATTGGCGGGCGTGCCCGAGTGCATGGACATAGGCAGCTTTACTTCCGCAGGTATTGGTAAAATCTCCGGTACGCACATAGCCGTATTTTTATGGTGCGGCGCTCTTACACGCCCCAATTTATTCATGGTTTTGAAGTTCTCCTTTCTTAAAAAAACGCATTTTCGCAGCCTGCAAACCAAAGGTTTGAAGGCGGGAAAATGCAAAGTTTGTCCGCAAAGTAACCGACTTTGTGGACAGACAATAATTATACCAGATATATTAAATGTATAACAGGAGGAACAGGGAGAGACAGGGCATTGCCGTTCGTTTTTGTTAACGGTTTTCCATGCAGACAATTAGTACATGGACTCAAATTTTATTTTTCTTGACAACTAAAAAAAAACAAGTGTATCATTTATATAAAATTATTTAACTTTTTACAGTTTTATACTAACAAGGAGTAAAGAATGAAACAAATTTCCAGTAAAATGTACATCGCCTTTTTTCTGGCTGTTGTACTGATTTTTGCGGGTTTATCATCCTGTAAAAAAGCGGGTTCAGCGGCTTCATTGTCCACAAATGATGTAGCGGCGGAATTGACCCTGATGATGTGGTCAGGTAATGATGTTTTCTACAGGGATCTTGGCAATCAGAACCTTACCCCTGATGATCTGTTATCCCAGAATGTTGCCGCGGCTTACGCTACAGCGAAAGAATTTAAGAAGCTTTACCCCAATGTAAAAATCAATATTTTCGCGAAATCAGGCGATCCTGATGATGATAATGGCTCATGGGAACAGCATCGCGAGAACTTCCGCATGGAATACGGTATTTATCCCGATATTTACGCGGCCATGGACATGATTGGAGACATTCAGAGAGGGTTAATCGCCGATCTGTCAATTTTCGCCGATGATCCGATGTACAAGAGCTTTAATCCGCAAGTTATGGGTATTATGAATGTTGAAGGCCGTCAATTCGGACTTCCGCAATACCTTCTGCCCTGGGGTATATTTATAAATAAATCGCTGGCGGAGGCGAATAATATTGATGTACCTGATCCTGACTGGAATATCGCCGAGTTTACCCGGTTTGTTGCTCATTCAAGAGCGAATGAATATTATGGGATAATGGGCGATTACGCCGTAGACGGTTATCTGATAACAACCGGTACGCGTGATTTTACATATCAGCTTATTAACAGAAAACCCGGCGAGCCTTTTGTCAACATAAATTCCGACGCAGTCCGAAATTTATTACGTTACTATAGTCAGTGGACAAATCACGCTATATGGCCCAACAATGATCAGGGCAGGGTTGCCACTGAATTTATGGATGAGAACTGGTGGTGGAGTTACAAATTCTTCCTGGAAGGTAAACTGCTTGTAAACACAGGCGATCCCTGGATGATGGGAGATGCCGCTCATCCAAATCCCAATCACTGGGGCGCTATTAGGGCTTCCGACTGGGATATTTATCCGCGGCCGTCTACAGATTATGTCGGCAACAATGTAGGTATCGTACTTGACCCGTTTGTAATCCGCAACTATGCAATGGATGACGGTAATCCCGCTCTTTCCAATGAAGAAAAGGCAAAACTTACGATAGCCTGGGAATTCGCGAAATTCTGGTGCGGCGACTCACGCGCGTGGGAAGCCCGTGCAAGGCAGCAGTTCCTTGACGGTGAAACCTACAAGTCCTGTCTTAACGATTCATTCCCAATGGTTACAGGTCCGGAATTTCAGCGTCAGATGGATATCTGGTATATCCCGGAAATTCACCAGAGATTTAAGGACAGGAACAAAATGCCCGGTTTCCATAAAGTGCTTGAATTATGGGAAAGCGGTCAGTTCTGGGATATTTCCGATAAAGCGTACCCCTGGTTTTATAATTTTGAAGGAACCCGAAGGGAGATTGCCTATGAATGGCTGAACGCCTATAGTGCAGATGTGACAGGAGCTGAAAGATTTGCGCCTAACTGGCTTGACCAGGTGTATGCCCGTCTTCCCGCGTGGAACACTGCGATGAATCAACGATGGGAAACAGAAATACAGATATTACAGGCAGGTCTGAACAGGTATTATCCAAAATAACTTGTAAACGCAAAACACGGATTGGCATGGATTAAACAGATCAGCACGGATTTTAATCTGTGTTAATCAGGGCAGAACATTTACCGGGCGGTAAAGATTCTCAATAATCCGCGCAAATCCGTGTTGTTTTATAAACATTAAAGGCAGGGCGTGGTGTCGAGGTTAAATATTATTGTCCTGATTGCAGTTGTATGCGTTATTACAGGCGGCGTTTTATTTTTTCTGTTTGGATCAGAAAAGGTAGGAACTAATCCTGTCAGCCGATCTGAATCTGACGCCGCTTACGCCCTTCTGCGAAATTCCTTAAAAAACCAGCGTTATACATATATAGATTTTTTAACTGACAATAAACCTGAAATAAAAACTAAAAATGAAGTAACAGCGGAAAACAGTTCTTTTCTGAACGGAAACGATAATATTGAATTCAACATAAATATTCCCGAAGACGGCTTGTATTACTTTTCACTTGTTTATGATCTTGTAAGCGGCGGTTTCACTGATGTAACCATTTCACTTAAAGTTAACGGTGAAACGCAGTATTCGGAAGCCAATAATATTATTTTGCCTGTTTTCTGGGAAGATGAATCCAAAATATACCCTGTTGATAAATACGGCGATGAGTCGGTTCCCATGCAGAGGCAAAAAAAAGGGCCGCATACGGTTTCTCTTTTTGATACCGGTTACACTTCTGATTTACCGCTGAATTTCATTCTGCGTCAGGGTGAAAATAAAGTTGAAATAAGGAATGAAACATCCCAAAATATCTGGCTTGGTGACTTAACCGTGTATTCCCGCAGGGAGCCGCCGCCGTATACAGCGCCTGATGCAGCGGCAGTGCGGGAATTTATTGATATTAACGCAGTAAGTTATGTGATGAAAAATTCACCTCACGTTTCAAATGCTGCGAATTCCAGCCCCCATATCGCGCCTTATGATCCTGTTAACAGAAAAATTAACACAATTAATTTTACGAGGGCGGGAAATGAGGTATTCTATGATTTTTACGCTCCGAAGGACGGGTATTACGCTGTTACATTCCATTCAAGATCAGCTTCGCAGGATTTCGCGTCTTTTATCAGCGTGAAAATAAACGGGGAGATTCCTTTCGCGCAGGCCGCGTCCTATCCATTGTCTCCCAATATGAATGTATGGCGCAACCAGACCATGACAGACGAAAAAGGAGAGCCGTATTTATTTTATTTATCGCAGGGGAATAATACAATTTCCGTAAGAACTGAAATTTCGCCTATCGCCCGCCAGCTTCGCGGTTTGCGGCTTTTAATCGATCATATAAATCAGTTCGCGATTGAGGTAAGGAAAGTAACAGGAAAAGACATAGACAAAAACCGTACATGGCGTCTTACGCATTTTATTCCGGAGACAGAAGCGTATTTAAACGCCTATAATGTCATTTTCCGCGACATTATCCACGAGCTTTCAAAATACAGCCCGAAAGGAACCGATTCTTCTGTTGCATCTCCGATGGTGCAGGCGCTTGCGTTCCTGGAAAGGCTTCAGGAAAAACCTGACGAGCTTCCGTTATACGCTAAATCCTTAAGCGGCCATGATTCTTCGCGAGGCGCGGTGTACAGCGTTGTACAGAGCGCTTCTGTGCTGCAGCAGGCAGGCGCCGCTTTGGACGCGCTTTATATAATAGGTATAACATTAAATTCAATTTATCTCGGAAGCGCGGAAGGGCTGCCGAAAGAGAAAGCGAATATTTTTGCGGTCATTTCCGACGGATTAAAAAAACTGGCGTACAGTTATACTTCAGATAAATTCAAGGTGCGCAATGAAGAGGATGCGCTCAATATTTGGTACGCCGCATCCTATATGCAGGTAGACTTGCTGCAAAAACTAATAGATACGCGCTTTACGCCGCAAACCGGCATTAAGGTAAATCTTTCTGTAATGCCTGACGCCAATAAATTAATCATGGCAAGGGCTGCGGGGACAAATCCCGATATAGCGCTTGGGCTTGGCTCCTGGATGCCGTTTGATTTAGCGCTTCGCAACGCGTTATATGATTTTACGCAGTTCAGTGACTTTTGGCAGTACATGGGGGATTATGTGCCGGGGGCGCTTACAAGTTATGTTTTAAATGAGGGAGTGTACGCGGTTCCTGAGACAATTACATTTGCAGCTACTGTCTACCGTGAAGATATTTTGGGTCAATTAAATATTCCGAAGCCCGACACATGGAATGATGTAACAGAGATGATGTCGGAACTGCAGCGCTTTGATATGAGTTTTTACATGCCGATTGCATCCGGTATCGGTTACAAATGGTTCTATCAGACATCTCCTTTGATTTATCAGAATAACGGATCATTGTACAGAAGCGACGGTCTTGGAACCGCCATAAACGAATCCAGTTCCGTAAAGGCTTTAACCTTCCTTGGCGATTTATTTACAACCTATGCGTTATCAGAACAGGTTCCGGTATTTTTTAACTCATTCCGTTTTTCGCAGACTCCCGTTGGAATTATCGACGCTGAAACATATATTCTTTTAACGCACGGAGCGCCTGAACTTATGGGCCAATGGAATCTCGCTCCGTTCCCAGGTACTTTGCAGGATGACGGCAGCGTATCGCGCTGGTTTATCGGGAACGGGACAGGCAGCGTTATATTTGAAAACTCAAGGCAGATACAGGCATGCTGGGAATTTATCAAGTGGTTTATCAGCGAACAGACGCAGACGGATTTCACATTTTCCCTTTATTCAAATTACAGGATTCTGCACATGTCGTCTAACATTAACGCTCTGAAAAATATGCCTGTCGAGGATAAGGATTTAAAAGTTGTTCTTGAGTCTGTGCGCTGGCTTCGCGATGTACCCAGAACTCCGGGACAATATCTGCTTGAAAGGAGTCTTTCCGATATATGGATTACCATGGTGTTTGACGGAACTCCTGCAAGAATCGCGATTGATCAAAAAGTTATAGAAATACAGCGTGAATTCAGAAAAAAAATGACGGAATTCGGCTATTTAAACGCGCACGGAGAACTTATCAAACCCTATGTTGTCCATGAGATTGACTGGATCATCACGCAGATGGAAAACGCGAAGCGTGAGGGTATTTAATGCTGTTTAAAAGAAAATCTTCCATAACAGCGCTGGATGGCCTTCATGCTTTCGCGATGCTGCTGCCTTATGGGCTTCTGTTTTCATTGTTTATCGCGATACCGATTGCGCTTGCAATATATCTTTCATTTACATATTTTGATTTGGTGCAGTCGCCTGTTTTCGCGGGGCTGCATAATTATGTCGCGTTACTTACGCAGGACTCAATTTTTTTTCAGAAAGTTTTGCCTAACACCATTTACTTCGCGCTCATTGTGGGTCCTGGCGGTTATGTTATTTCATTCATCATGGCATGGATGCTCGCCCAGATACAGAGAATTCCCCGGACAATTCTGGCTCTCCTTTTGTACATGCCGTCTCTGGCGGGAGGCGTTTTTGTCAGCGTGGTATGGCGCACAATATTTTCCGGTAACCAGTCAGGTTATATAAACGCGATATTGCTGCGATGGAATTTAATTGAAACTCCTGTACAGTTTTTATTGTCGCCCGATTATCTGTTAAGTGTAATGATTATAGTGTCTCTGTGGAGCGCAATGGGAATTGGATTTTTGGCAATGCTTGCAGGTATTTTAAACATTAATGAAGAGCTGTACGAAGCCGCATACATCGACGGGCTTAAAAACCGTTTTCAGGAAATTATTTATATAACAATACCTTCCATGAAACCCCAGATGCTTTTTGGAGCTGTAATGGCAATTGTAGGCGCGTTTAATAACGGCGCTATAGGAGTCGCGCTTTCCGGTGTTAATCCAACGCCTGATTATTCCGGACAGTTAATAACCAATCATATAGACGATTACGGTTTCCTGCGCTATGAGATGGGATACGCGGCTGCCATATCAGTCGCTCTGTTATGTATGGCGTGGGTATTCTCGAAAATCGCCTACACATTCTTTGGGGAGAAGGATTGATATGACTGGCTTTCAGGGGATGAAAATAAACCCTTCCAAATTTCATGTCTCGCAGATTAAGTTTTATGTCGTTATATTACCTGTCGCGCTCTTCATGACACTGCCCATCATTTACATAATTAACCAGGCGTTCAAGCCGTTAGATGAAATATTCCGTTTTCCGCCGACCTTTATCGCCGAGCGTCCCACATTGCAGAATTTCCGCATGATATTTGAACTGACATCCGGTACAGGAATCCCCATGTCCAGGTTCCTTGTAAATACAATTATTATAACGATCTTTACTGTGGGGCTTTCCATATTAATAACGGCGATGTCAGCTTACGCTCTTTCCAAGAAAAAATTCCGCTTAAAAGAATGGATATTCAGGATAAATCAGGCGGCTTTGATGTTTGTTCCAGCTGCGGTGGCGATACCGCGTTATCTGATAATCGTAAACGCCGGTTTAAACAATAACTTTCTCGTGCATATCCTGCCCCTTCTCGCGATGCCTGTGTGTTTGTTTCTTGTAAAACAGTTTGTGGATCAGGTTCCCGATTCTTTGATTGAATCGGCAAGAATGGACGGTGCGGGGGAGATTACGGTGATGTTCAGAATTGTTTTTCCCCTGATAAAACCGGCCCTCGCTACAGTGGGTATACTGTGTTTTCAGACAGTATGGGGAGCGACAGAAGCGTCCAATTTATATCTTGTTGATGATACTTTAAAATCCTTTTCGTTTTATATAACAAACATCGCTACCTTGAATACGCCGGCAATGGCGGGAGTACAGGCCGCATCTTCCCTTATTATGTTTTTGCCAAACCTGATTATTTTTATCGCCATGCAGTCAAGAGTAATGAACACCATGAGCCATTCGGGGATAAGATAAAATGACAGTGTGCGCTGACATGAAGAGATTAACAGTATTTCTTTTAATTTTCACGCTCTTTAGTTCCATGTCTTACGCGCAGCAATCCACAATTGTAAATTTCGCCGAAAACAGAAAAGGCTGGTTTGTTCCTACACAGGACGGATACCTTCCCGATCGCAATATCACAACACTCGACCTTGATAAACCTGAAAACATCGCATTCGGAAAAAATGACATGCTTTATATAGCTGACACTGGCAACAGGCGCATCGTGTTATTCGACACCAATTCAGGCAAAGTGTCGAGAGAAATTAGGCACGCAGGTTTCAGATCACCCAGAGGAATTTTTGTAACGGAAGATGAGACATTGTATGTAGCGGACTCAAGCGCGGCGTCCGTATTCATTTTTAACGCATCTGATGAATGCGTAAAAACTGTTACTTCGCCCAATTCAATCGCTTTCGGAGATACTCAGTTCGCGCCATACCGGATCGGCGTGGATCCAAGAGGTAATATGTACATAATAGGGGAGGGCGTTTATTCAGGTATCATTCATCTGTCAAATGAGGGAGAGTTTTTGGGATTTTTCGCTTCCAATAAAACAACAATGACAATTGTTCAGTTGCTGCAGAAATGGTTTTTCACCGACAGGCAGAAAGAGGGATTGCAGGATCGTCTTCCGCTGACTTTTTCAAATGTGTTTGTGGATCCACGAGGTATTGTCTATTCAGTTTCAATGGGACGCGATGTCGCGAGGGAAGGGCAGGCGTTAAAAAAACATGACATGGCCGGGCGTAACATGCTGGAAGCATGGACAACAATGTCGCTTACAGATGTAACTGTGGACAGATACGGCAATATTTTTTCAACATCTACCCAGGGGTGGATACAGGTTAACGCATCCGACGGAGTGGAAATTTTCTTTTTTGGGGCGGGTCATTTAAGTGCTGAAGATATTGCGGGCTGGTACAGTAATCTCGTATCAATCGCGGTTTCCTCGCAGGGGCATATATGGACGCTTGACAGCGAGAAAGCGTTTCTACAGAGTTACACGCCGACAGAATACACTCAGTCCATTTACAGGGCGCAGAGATTTTTTAACGAAGGGTACTATATTCAGGCGGAAGAGGAATGGAATAATGTGCTGCGTTTCAACCAGATGTCAATACTTGCGCATAACGGACTGGGAAAGGCTTATCTGTATCAGGAAGAATATGAAAAAGCGCGGTATGAATTTTATGTCGCCGGCAACAGGGAATACTACAGTCAGGCATACTGGGAGACCCGAAACAATTGGCTTTTGGGAAATATCTCATATATATTGATTGCCATTATAATTTTTTTTACAGGTATATTTATTTTTAACAGGATATCGCGCAGATACGCGCTTAATACTTTTATTCGGGAAGGCGTAAACTCGCTTAAAAACTTAAAATATCTTGGTACATCGCTTTTTTCCTTTTCAGTCGCGCGACACCCGATAGATAATTTTGAAAGTTTAAAATATAACCTGAAAGGATCTTTTGCCGGAGCCACAGTTAATTTCGCGTTTTTTTTTATTGCTTTTCTTGTTTACCAGACTTCCAAAGGTTTTATCGTTCAGTCAGTGGAAATTGAAGATATGGATTTCAATGTAATTATAGGAGGTTTTCTGGGAATATACCTTTTATTTGTTATATGCAATTATCTTGTCACGTCAATTAATGACGGGGAAGGAAGCTTTATTGATATTTTTAAACTGGTCTCATATTCGGCACTGCCTCTTTCAGTTACGCTGCTTGCCGTAACCGTAATTTCTCATGTGCTTACAGAAAATGAAATCCTGCTGCTGAACTTGATGATGTTCGCCGGTATTGCCTGGAGCGTATCCCTGTTGTGGCTTGGCCTGCAGGAAGTGCATGGTTACAGTTTTACAGATACATTTAAAAGCGTTATTTTTACAGTTTTATTCATGTTAATCGCCCTGATTGTCCTTTTTAACATGACAATATTATTTGATCAGTTTGTACAGTTCGTTGAAGCGATAGTAAGGGAGGCTTATGCGTATATCACGAAAATGTATTAAAATATTTTTTACGCTTCTGGCTGTCTTAATTTTATCATTGACCGTATACGCGCTGGATGAGTATTTTCCTACAAACAGGGATACCCGCCTTCCCCCTTTACATGCGGAAATATTATCATTTAAGACAGACGAATACGAGTTATTGGGGCAATTCGGAAATCTTGCTTACTACTACCGTTCAGACCGGAACATTATTCTGGCGGAAAATACTTTAAACGGATACACGTGGAAAACAGGACTTGACGCGCCTTTCAGCCAGGATTTGGATCGCGCGATAGACGCTGCTCAGACGTTAAACGAAAAAATAAAGGCCGCGCAGCCAAGAGAAGTGCGGCTTAACGCGACATACATAGGTCTTGCAAACTCGCTGTTAACAGTTGATTTTTACGATGACGCTTTTAACATGAATATAGTATCTTCCGCGGCAAGACAGGGCGCAAGATCGCATCTTGTTAAAATTAATGAAGGCCATTTCAGGCTGGACGCGAATTTTACCAATATTGATTTAACCATCAGGCTGCATATTCACCTTACAGACCGAGGCATTAACTATAAAATTTATGATCATGAAATTGAAGGAGATGGGGCCGCCAGAATGGCTTCAATCATTATTACTCCCTTCCTTGGCGCTGCAGGGGGAGTGCGTCAATATTTTAATCCTGAAACAGGCGAATACGGTGAGGAAGTAAGTGTTCCAATGACTCCGGGTTATGCTTTTGTTCCGGATGGCAGCGGCGCGTTAATACGTTACAACGATAATACTGTCAGTATTAACCGTTATACAGGAAAAGTTTACGGAAGTAATCCTGCGGAAACCATGTTTTATTATGATAATACAGTTTACGCTGTTAAAAAAAAGGAACCCATAATGCCGGTATTCGGCGCGGCGATAGGAAACAATCAGCAGGGATTTGTCGCGTGGGCTGATGACGGCGGAGAAAACATGGAGATTGTAATGTCACCCAAGGGAAACATGACAAACTACAATTATATCTATCCGCGTTTTGTGTTTAACAGACAGATGCACCAGGTTTATAACCGCAAAGGCGAAGGATATTTCAGGCTTTACCCGGATCGTTTGCACTATGATATTTCCATTGAATACCGTTTTCTGGAAGATGAAAAAGCGAACTACGCCGGAATGGCTCATGTATACAGAAATCATTTAATTGAAAACGGAACTTTGATTCCGGACAAGGTGCGTCAGGACGGTGTTATTCCGTTACGCGCCGATTTTATCATGAGCGATGTTAAAAAAAGCATAATAGGGCATTCAAATGTTGTAACGACAAACGCTGAAGATGTGATTAATATTATCCGGAATATACTTGATAACGGCATTGGTTCTGTTAACGGCGGGTTATTGGGTTTCCAGAACGGAGGCATCACAGCCGGAAAACCCTGGACGCTTAATTTTATCCGCTCAATCGGAACAAAAAGCGATTTCCGCAAATTATTCAGCGAAGCAATTTCACTTAACGTCGATATTTCCTTCGCGCAGAATTATTCTGTAATTAACAGCATTCAGATGAACCTTCCGCGCAATCAGGCGTACCATAGAAACCGCTGGGGTATCAGGGCATTGGACAATCTTGATTTTTTCCTCCCTGTACAGGAAATTTCATTCGCCCGTCCGCAGCGAAGTGCGGAATGGTTTATTCGGCAGGCGAAAATATCCGCGATAATAGGCTCTCCTTCCATAACAGCCGATGGCATTACAAACAGGCTCATTAGCCATTGGGGCCGCAGCGATCCCATTACTACATCCGGCGCAATTGAGTTATATGAAAATACATTCGCCTCCAGCCCTCTTCCCATCAACGCTAAAACTCCCAATCAGTATCTTTGGAAGTATACGGAACGTTTTCTGGAAACTCCGGTTCTTTCTACCCAGTACATTTTGCAGACTGATACTGTTCCTTTTTTACAGATGGTGCTGAATGGAACGATGGAAATGTACGCGCCGTATTCAAATTTTTCCTTTTACACACAGAGGGATATATTGCGAATGATTGATTACAATGTGTATCCTTCTTTTGCCCTGACTCAGCAGCCCGCCTACCTTCTTTCCAGCACAAACTCGCTTAAATATTTTTCCACTGAATACAATGTATACAAGGATATAATAAAAAATGTTTATACGCAGGTTTCATCTGTATTGTCCAGCGTAAAGGGTCGTCAATGGCTGAACAGGACTGTATTGGCAGAAGGAATTGTACTGAATGAGTACAGCGATGATATTAATATCATCATTAATTATACGGATAACGCGTACTTATTTGAAAATGTTTCGGTTAATGCACAATCAGCGGTTGTTTGCATAGACGGAGAGCGTTTATGAAAAAGGAAAAGAATTTAACCATCAAAACATCGCATGTAAAGTCAAAACTGAATGTTTTTGAAAAAAGGCAGGGTGTTCTGGGTTATATGTTCCTTCTTCCGTGGCTTGCAGGCTTTTTTATTTTCGCTGTCTGGCCGTTTTTATATACGATCTTCTTAAGTTTCCATGATGTAAAATTGACCATTGAAGGCTGGCAAACCCTTTTTACAGGACTTGATAACTATAATCTTGCGTTTTTCAGAAATACTGAATTTGTTCCCGCTCTTCTTTCCTTTATAACCATGGAGCTGACTTACGCGCCTGTTATAACAGTAATAGCGTTTATACTGGCGCTGCTGTTAAATCAAAATATAAAATTCAGAGCAGGTTTCAGAGCTTTGTTTTTCCTGCCCGTAATAGTTATGAGCGGTCCTGTAATGTTTCAGCTAATGGACTCAGGCGGAATGACATTCACAGGCATTGAATATATGGTTCTCTACCAAATGGTAGAAATGTACTCTCTTCCCCTTGCACGCGCGCTGGTTTTTCTTTTCGAGAACTACTCCATGGTGTTATGGTTTACGGGAATTCCAATCATTCTTTTCATAAGCGGCCTTCAGAAAATAGATTCAAGCATGCTTGAAGCCGCAAGGATAGATTCCGCTACTTCATGGCAGATACTCTGGAAAATTGTTATACCAATTATCCGGCCCATTGCTTTGGTATCAATTATTTTAACCATTGTGCAGTTGGGTACATATTCAATCAATCCTGTATTGCCCATGGTACAGGACGCGATTTACACAACAACAACAGGGCTGGGACTCGCAAGCGCGTTCGCATGGATATATACAATAGCGGCGCTTGCGCTTATGGGAATTGCTTTTGGTCTTCTTAAAAATAAAAAAGAGGATACAGAGAAAGAATGGAATAAGGCAAAAAGGAAAAGGAACGCTTAACGCGGAGGTAATATGAAAATACAAATAAAATCCATGATAAAAACATTAAAAAAAATCAATTTAAAAAATATTGTTATATATATAGTTCTTGTTCTTATCAGCTACCAATTTTTATATCCGCTTCTGCGCATGACAATGACCGCTTTAATGAGCCAGGAGGATATTATTAATCCCACTGTTAACTGGCTTCCCAAAAGCGGATCACTGGGTAATTTACGAACTGCATTGCGCGTACTTGAATTGCGGACTACACTGGTTAACTCATTATTGTTTTCAGGCACGCTTGCAATATGCCAGACGCTGGTATCCGCGATGACTGGTTACGCGTTCGCAAGGTACAAATTTAAATTTAAAAATTTCTGGTTTATTATGGTAATTCTAACATTTATTCTGCCAACGCCGATTATGCTTATCCCGCGCACCATGATGGCTGTGTCTGTCAGGGAAACATTAGGCATTCAGATGATAGGAACTCCGTATCCTCAGCTGCTGATGGCGATAACGGGACAGGGGATAAATTCTGCGATTCTTGTTCTGATATTTTTTCATTTTTTCAGGCTTATTCCGCGCGCTCTGGATGAAGCCGCGTCAATAGACGGTGCAAGTTCTGTTCAGATTTTTTACCATGTTATTCTGAAACTCAGTTTAAGCACTATACTTATTGTTTTTCTTTTTTCCTTTGTATGGAACTGGAACGAAACATATATTACAAATACATTTATCAGGGGTCAAATTCAGCTTCTTCCGCCGCGGCTTGCGATGTTTGACAGCATATTCAGCCAGTACGCGACAGCAAGCGCGGGAGCAAGCGGTTCCATGAATTTAGAGCAGCAGCGTATAAACGAAGCGTATAAAATGTCAGCTACCCTGATCTCGATAATTCCTTTATTCATTTTATATTTAATTGTTCAGCGTAAACTCATTAAGGGAATAGAAAGCGCTGGTATCACGGGAGAATAATTAAAATATTTTGCGGAATTTTTTATTGATTATATTATTTACGGCGGTTTTTATGTCATGTAATAATTTGCGAGGCGTTAGCAGTAAAGGGCTTTATGTTGACAAAGAAGGATTTTTGCGGGATGAATCCGGAAATAAAATTGTGCTGCGCGGATTAAATCTTGGCGGGTGGATGATTCAAGAATCCTGGATGTGCCCTGTTACGGGAAATGACAGGGGATGGGCCAATCTTGATACAATAAAAGCAATGGAAAGCCGCGGCTGGACGGACGCCCAGATACAGGAATTATTCAGTATTTATCAGGATAACTGGATCACGGAAGATGACTTTAATTTCTTCATGGAAAAAGGCGTTAACTGTATCCGGATCCCGTTCTGGTACAGGAATTTTATGTCAGACGAATCTGGCGCATGGATAAATGAAGATGACGGCAGTAAAACAAAAACTATTAATCCCGGTTTTACGCGGCTTGACTGGGCGGTTAAGATGGCGAAGAATCGCGGTATTTATATAATTCTGGATTTTCACGGCGCTGCTGGAGGCCAGTCAATGGATCACTCGTGCGGTACGCTTGGAAAAAATGAGCTATATACCGTATCTCAATATGAAGATGCTGCTGTAAAACTTTGGTCTGCCATTGCAGGGCGTTATAAAAATGAAAGCGCAGTGGCAGCTTACGATCTTTTGAATGAACCACAGAATAACGGCGGATATGCCGGTACTAATGCGTGGGAGCCTGGTTCTGACAGAGCTGTCCATGAAACTGTAAGGCTATATGATCGTCTTTACCGCGAAATCAGGGCTGTTGACGCAAATACAATAATAATAATGGAGGCGATTTGGGACATGAATCTTCCCAATCCTGAATATGTTCATTCAGGAGAGTTAGATGTCAATGCCCGTTACAGCGGAAAGACAGCATCCTGGGATAAAAATGTGATGTATTCAATGCATCTATATGATCACTCAAAACAGGCAATTCAATACAGAATAAATGAACTGATAAAAACGCGCTCAAGATGGAAAGTAGCGGTTCACGCGGGAGAGTTTAACAATAACAATGAGGGAAATCAGGCTTTTGCGTATTCACAGTATAATATACATCAAATAAACTGGAATATGTGGACATACAAAATCGCCGGAGCCAATATGGGCAACTGGTCATTATATCAGGCTGGATCAAAACCAAAAGCCGATCCTGTTAATGATGGTTTTAATACCATTATGGATAAGTGGGGAAAGACGCTTCGCACATTCACACCGGGAACAAATGAGCCTGCGAACGGATTTACCGCGACCGGGATGTTAAAGTATTTTTCTGACGGACTATTATATTAACAAATAATAATTTATGGCAGTAAATTCACAGGAAATGAAAAAACTTCATTGTCCGGCTGGATTCCTGTCTTGTCTGGTGAATAGGTATCCGCCTTTCCGTTATTGTATTTTATAAGGTATTCGCGTTTAGCGCTCTGTCTGCCGGTTCCGGCCATTACTCCCGTTCCCGTTCCGTTAACAATGCTTCTGATGCCTGTAGATACTCCGCCGGCTCCAGACAGATCTAAAATACAGGCATGATGTACAATTACTCCAGGCTTATCGGGAACTTCAATTGCGTTATCAATGAATATGGATTCGCTTTTGTTTCTGTTCTGTCCTGTATGAATAAAGACCGCGTATATCCCAAGACCTGATGCGAAGTGATTGTTAACATTGTTCGCGACTTTATAGGACGCCCAGCCGTTTACAGTTCCGTTATGGCTCATATAACCATTCTGATTTACAGGATCATAGGGAGTTTCGCTCTGATAAAAATACATTCTTCCGTTTTCACCTGACCAAAACGTCTGATATTCGTGAAAGTGTTCAACAAATAAACCGTAAAATATTACTCTGTCTCCTGTTACAACAACGCCGTTTTTGGATGTGTTTCTGTCCCATCCTATGCCCTGGCCGTGATCGGCTCTCCATACCCAAAAATGATCTCCTATAATATCATTGGAGTTAATAATCGCGGCTGCAGTGGCGTGTACGGGATTCTGCGTGTAACCGCCCACGCGCAGGAAAATATCAGATAACAGGGAAGGGGAGGCGCGATGATCGTTATCCGACATTGTACCGCCTGCGCATATAAGATATTCAGAGCTGTAATACGCGTCAATTATGAGACCGGCTATGGTTACATTATCAACATCATCAATAAATATCGCGCCGTAAATATTTTCCTGCGCGGGAATAAGCGTCGCGAGGCCTGTTCCAAGCACAACAGTTCCGGGTTTTCTAATGCGCAGGGGTTCGCTTAACTCATACCTTCCCGGCGTGAAAAAAACATGCTTGCCATTGTCGAGAGCGGCGTTGATTGACTGCGATGTGTCTGTTCCTTCTATTGTTATGTGAAATTCATCTTCAAGATCAAGGGAAAAGCCGTCTCCCATAAAATCATCTGTCCATGAAACTCCTGAGGCTTCTTTTCTGAGAGCGGGAATAAATACTTTATACCTTCCGTCTTCAAAATAAAGAAATGGTTTTTCGCGTATAACAGGAGTTGTGTCAATTTTTGTCGCGCTTTCGCCTGTTTCCCAGTTGCTGTCTGTTGTTTTTCCTGTCGCACCCTGAACGAATTTATTCCAGTTTATGCCGAACAGCCCGTTTTCATGATGACAGTTTCTAGAATACCATTGCTGCTGAGACCATGAACCCGCAGAATCGGCGAAATAACTGTCGCTTGAATAACCGCCTGAAGCCCAGCCATTATACCAGTCAAATACTGCGGGAACATTTACTTTCATGCGGCGGACAGGAGAAGCCTGGGAAACTCCCCAGCGAAAAATGCCGCCTGATATTTCAAAATTTTCAATTGAGCGCCAGAATGTACAGGTGGCGTTGTTGTCAGGCAAATGAGGCGGCGTATGTATGGAGCCGAAAAGATTGGTCTCTGATGGAACCTTACCAAGCCCTCCGGCATGGGTATAAAAACCAATTTTAAAATGGGAGAAGCCCTTATACTCGCCTGGTTTAAAATAGAGCGCGTATCTTTTGACAGAGAATTCAGCAGTCCTTCTTCCGGCTTCCGCGACGCTTCCAAACATCTCCCTGTCGTGGATACGGTTTATTTCTTCTTCAATCCGGGAAATATCATCGTATTTTATATCATAAAATTTAATATTGCCGCCGAACATTTTTAATTCAAAAGAAATAATCATGTCAAGAATTTTTCCGGATTTATTATTGGCTGTAATTAAATAATAATTTTCATATTTAACAGGATTGGGTTTTGAATCAGTATACGTGTTTCTTGTGACAGTTTTAAGATAAGTATATTTTCCAAGACGGCTTCCCGCGCGGTAAATATCATAAGATTCAGCGTTTGATACTTCATCCCAGCTGATATTAATTTTATTTTTATCCATATAAATATTGAATTTAAGCGGGTCTGTAATGGCCAGAGACATGTTTGGCGGATCAATGATTTGATCTTTAACATCACTTCCGCATGAAGTTAAAACAATTCCTGTTAAAAAAAAGGAAGATAACATAAATAAAATTTCACTCCATGATAAATCTATATTCTCTTTATACATTATATTTCTTTACCCGCGTTTAATTTCTTTCTTAAAACGCCAAAGGCTATGTAAAGCGGAATTCCGGATGCAAGCCATGAAAGAGGATTTACAAGACACACGCCAAGGAAACCCAGAAGGGGAATTAAAACAAAAGCCGCCAGAATGCTCATGGCTGTTTCCATTACGCTGCATATTATAGGTGCTGATTTTTTTCCAAGCCCCTGGAGAACGCTGCGGAAAACAAGCATAACGCCAAGTAAAAAAACTGAATAACCTGTAATCAAAATATAACGCGTTGCAAGAGAAAGAGCTTCAGAATTATCTGTCAGAAAAAGAGATACTATTGGTCTTCCTGTAAATTGATTTAATACCGCCATAAAAACGCCAAGACCCAGAGCGACAAGACATGATTGAAACAGTCCTTTATAAACTCGGTCCATTTTTCCTGCACCGTAATTCTGCGCGGTGTATGTTGTCATGGCCCGCGAGAGCGCGAAAAGCGGCATCATGTTAAGCCCTCTTATCCGCTGAGCGGCGGAAACCGCGGCAATTGTCACAGCTCCCAGGCTATTAATCGCCGCCTGAATCAGTATATTGCCGAATTCAACAATACATCTCTGAAGCCCCATCGTGATTCCCAGTGAAAGATGAATTTTAATTTCTTTCCATTCAATTTTCCAGTCCTTACGCGAGGGAAGAACTGAGCGAAAGCGTTTTAATAAAAATATTAATGTCAGGATTGCCGCAATCAGTTGAGACAATACAGTAGCCGCTGCCGCTCCTGGAATTCCCCAGGAAAATACCGCGACAAAAAGTATGTCAAAAATAATGTTACATACGGTTCCGGCGGTAAAAAAAACAAGTGGGTTAACGCTGTCTCCTGCTGCGTAAATAATGGATGCGAACATATTACTTAACATAAATACTATTGAGCCAGAAATAGTAATCATCGCGTAATAGCTTGTGTCTTTCATTATTTCAGGCGGAGTATTAATCAGCGTCAGAATTATGGGAGTAAGAGGCAGCAGTATAATTACCGAAATTACCGATACGATTAGACTTAAGAATATACCTGCCGCCGCGCTGCGTTTTATTCCCTGTTCGTCACCGGCTCCGATACGCTGTGTCAGGATAACGGCAAACCCGCCTGTAAGCCCGAAAATAAAACCCCATACAAAACAGATTAAATTATAAGATGCGCCTACCGCGGCAAGACCGTTTATTCCAACCCACCTGCCTACAACAAAAGCGTCTACCATTGTATAGGAGATGTTTAGAAGTTCCATCGCCAGCAATGGCAGCGAAAATGCAATTATTCGTTTTGCGGGATTTCCTGTAGTTAGAACAGCAGAATTGCTTTCTGACATTATTTCAAGCTAACAATGAAACAGTTAAAAGTCAACTGTATAATTTTAAACTGCGGCTTTGCTGAAGTCCCATGGCTCATAGATCTTGGGTACGTCTCCCAATAGACGTTTTGTATAATCTGACTGCGGATTTAATATCGCTTCATCGGCGGAGCCGCGTTCAACAATTATTCCCTTTTCCATAATGTAAACTGTGTCAGAAATATAGTATGCCAGCCCCATATCGTGAGTAATGAATACAATGGTCATATTTATCTCATTGCGGAGTTTCAGGAGCATGTCAAGAATTGTGGCGCGCGAACAGGCGTCAATCATGGATGTAGGTTCATCCGCTACCAGCAGCCGCGGTTGAAGCATAAATATGCGGGCTATCATAAGGCGCTGCATCTGACCGCCTGAAAGCTCAAAAGGATATTTGTTGGATAATTCTTCGAACTTTAAGTTTACAAATTTACACGCCTCTTTCATTTTTTCAAATTTCTCTTCCATGCTTAAGTCCCCCAAACCTTTCAGCCTTATGCAGTCAAGAAGGACAGAATCAATTTTGTTGAAAATATTATAGGTTGAGTACGGATCCTGAAAAATAGCCTGAATATTCTGCCAGTATTTCCGGCGTTTTGCGTGCGATGAAATATCTCTTACTTTTCCCTCATAAAAAATTTCACCCTTGCTGGGATTAAGAAGCCCCAGCACCATCTTCGCCAGAGTAGTCTTGCCGCTTCCGCTTTCTCCTACAATGGAAATAATCTCTCCCCTTTTAAATTCAAAATCTACATTGTTAACCGCGACTGTTTTTTGGTTACCCCTGCCGAATTCCCTTGATAAATTTTTTCCGCTAAGGAATGTTTCACCTAACACTCTTTGTTCGCTCATACGGCTGCCTCCGTTACTGTTCCCCCGGTTTTGTAATTCTGGGATTTTCCTGAAGCGGATTCGTCCTTTTTATATAAATCGCGTAGTTTTTTTTCAGAAAGCCTGCACTTAAATGTTCTTCCAGTTCCCGCGGACTGTTCTTCCAGCGGAAGATTTATACATTCGTTTTTGTAACGGCAGCGTTCCTGGAAACGGCAGCCTTCATATTTGATTTTTAGATTGGGCGGCGCTCCGGGGATGGCCTGAAGCACATGGCCTCTTGTTCCTTCTTCCGGGACTATAATCGAATTCATCAGGCCTTTTGAATAAGGCATGATAGGATCAAAAACCATTTCCTTGGCGGAGCCTCGCTCGACAATTTCGCCCGCGTACATAACCATTATATCATCGGTGACATTGTATAAAAGGGGCAGTTCATGCGTTATGAACACCATGGATCGGATAAAACCTTTTTCCATTAGTTCGCGCAGAAGCCTGATAACAATTTTTTGCGATGATACGTCCAGAGCGGAAGAAGGTTCGTCCGCAATTAGTACTTTTGGTTTTAATATGGTCGAAATCGCGATAACGGTGCGCTGTTTCATGCCCCCCGAAAGTTCCACAGCGTACTGGTCAAGCACTTTTTCAGGCAGGTTAAGGACATTAAAGCGCTCCCGTGCAAGGTCATAAACATCTTTTTTTGTCATATCAAGATTATGGGCTTTAATCACATCTTCAATAAATTTAATTATTTTTCTTGTCGGATTAAGGGCATTCATGGCCGCCTGCGGTATATAGGCTATGTCTGTTCCCAGTACTGTCGTTCTTATAACATCCGCTTCAAGGCTTGTTATATCCTTTCCATCGATGATGATATTTCCGGATTCATAAAACAGAGGAGGAAAATAATAACCCATTACGCTCATTGCCAGCGTGCTTTTTCCGCAGCCCGATTCTCCGGCTATCCCCAGTGATTTTCCGTTTTCCAGATTGAAAGAAACATTGTCCACAGAACAGACTTTTTCATTCATTCTGGTTTTATAAAAAGTGGTCAGATTTTTTACTTCAAGAATTGATCCGGACATTATCAGCTCCTTATCTGCGGGTTAAAAATCTGATCAAGACCTGAGTTCATCAGGTTAAGCGAAAATGTTATCATTGTAATCAATACAACCATCGGGAAGAACGCCCACCACGCGCCTGTAAACAAGGCGTTAAATGTTCCCGCCCAATACATCATAAGCCCGAGCGTTGCGGTATTTCTGGGACCCAGACCAAGCATGGAAATTGTCGCTTCGGCGAGAATTCCTGACGCTACCTGTAATATAAAAGCCATTACTACATAGGAAGCTATATAGGGAAGAATGTCCTTTAAAATGATGCGCGGCATACTGTGGCCTGAAAGTTTGGAAAGATTTACATGATCGCGGTTTCGCAAAGATGTCGTTTGAGCCCGCACAGACCTGGCAGTCCATGGCCAGCTTGTTAATCCAATTATTATGCCAACTGAAAAAATATTGGTATTGCTTAGGCTTACAGATATTAAAATCAATATAACAAAAGACGGAATTACAATAAACACATTTGTCAGGCTTGAAAGAAAATTGTCAAAGGTTCCGCCAAGATAACCTGCCAAAAGCCCCACTACAAGACCTACCAATGTGGCGATGCTTCCCGCTATCAGCCCGATATAGAGCGAGGATTTTGTACCGGCTACAAGCTGGCACATCATATCGCGTCCAAAGTTGTCCGTTCCAAGCAAATGAAGCTGAATTGGCCCTGTATCCATGACAACCGCAGTCAGACCGAACTGAGCCATAATTTCCGCATTTCTTATTTCTTCCTCCGTTAATACCCTCTCTACTTCAGGACCTTTTTCTTCGTTGCGCTTCATGTACTCATTTAAATTCGGAGGCTCGAATTTTTGCCCGATCATCGCGAGAGGGTCGCGGTTGTCGATTATTGGATATATTAATATAAATAATAATACTAAAGAAATTATTGAGAAACCGAAAGTAAATTTTCCTGATTTAAAAATGGTTTTTATTATATGACTCATTTCGCTAACCTCAATGCAGCGCGGCTGAAAAAGCGCGCAATTTTACCGGACATGAAATAAAGTCTCATGCTTCCTCCTCCTGCTGTGTCATACGAACCCGCGGGTCTATAAGACCGCAGATGATATCAACTATAAAGTTGGCTGCAAGCACCATTATCGAAATAATAAGGGTACATCCTGATATAACAGGGAAGTCCTGGCCCCGGATCGCTGTGAAAAGAGTTGTCCCAATGCCAGGATAGGAGAAGACAATTTCCGCGATAAGGTTGCCTCCTATCATTGTACCGAGGGAGAGCGCAAGGCCTGTAACCTGGGGAAGCATCGCGTTGCGGAAAACATACCAGACTACTTTTCTGTCTTTAATGCCCATTAAACGGGCGTATTTTACATAATCGGCGTTTAATTCATATATTGACATCTGCCTCATTCCCAGAGATTGACCTCCAATCGCAACCAGAACCATGGTAAGGAATGGAAGCTGGTAGTGTCTTAATACAGAGAGAATAAAAGCGGGATTTGTCCAGATGGGGAGCATTTCATAGGAATAGCCCAAACTTGCCGGGAAAAGTTTTAGATTAACCGCGAAAAAATATACATTAATATACGCGAAACCAAAAGCGGGTATTGCGCTTAAGAAAAGAAAGAAAGGAAAAAACACTTTGTCAAAGATGCCTTTTCTGTAACCTGTTAAAGCGCCAAGGGCGTTTCCAATAAACCAGCCTGTTATAATCGCCGGAAACTGAAGCATTAAAGTCCAGTGAACGGATGCGCCTAAAAGATTTGAAACTTCACGGGGATAATATGTTATTGATTTGCCAAGATCCCCTTTTAGTACATTGCCTAAATAAATAAAAAATTGCTGCCATATTGGCTTGTCAAGACCGAACATTTCCAAATATGTATTGTACATTCGCTGAACGGTCTGATAATCAGAAGCGCCAGCCGCCATTCTGGCGATTATTGAATTAACCGGGTTGCCCGGCATCAGGCGGGGTAAAATAAAATTCAGGAGGATTGCGATAAACAGGGTTAATAAATACCAAACCGACTTTTTTACAAAATATCTGGGAAGTCCTTTTAACTGAAGACTCTTCAATTTTGTACTCCTCCTTGTTGGTTAAATTTTTAGTAAAAAAAAGTCCACAGGATTTCTCCTGTGGACTTTTTAATTAATCAGGTTATCTTCTTACAGGTGTAATCTGGAAGAGGCCTTTAATACCTGCGCCGTCAATAAAGCATGTTGGCGGGATATTTGTTCCATCACCAGCTCTTGGGTAATTTGTCCAGTTTGTTGTGTTAACAATATGGAACATGTCCGGTCTGTACATAAGACCAATCTGGGGCATTTCCTGGAGGTAGAGAATGTTAAGCGCTGTCCAGTATTCCTTAAGTTTCGCAGCGTCAGATTCATTGGCGATCAGCATTGTTAATTCCTGAGCTCTGGGGTTTTGATAGCGTCCGAAGTTACCGATATTATTCGGAGTTCCTGCCGGAGGAAGGTAGCTGTATACGAACATATCATAAGCTCTTGACCAGGGAGAAGAAGCGTTTGAACCGCCCGCGCTCCACATTGTAATGTCAAAGTTGCCTGTAAAACGGTTGTCATAAGCTATCTGCATTTCCGGGAAATAGGTTTCAATGGAAATACCGATGGTTCTAACTGAATCAGCTACGATTTCGCATGACGCGTTCCAGTCTGACCAGCCGAAGGGGCAGGAAATCTGGAATGCAAGCCTTACGCCACCTTTCGCGCGGATACCGTCTGTGCCGCGTACCCAGCCAGCGTCATCAAGAAGTTTGTTCGCGCCAGCGGTATCAATTCCTGTCCACTGATAGGGTCTTAATGCCGCTTCATCAATAAGTGCTTTTTCCGCAGTAGTAGCAAGCATCATGTGCGGCTCTTTAAGGGCTGTCTGTCCTGACATAGCCGCTGATCCAATTCTCGCATAGTCAATAACCATTGCAATCGCTCTGCGTACTGCCGGATCATTAAGTCCGGGTTTCTGTGTATTGAACCAAATACTGGGAATAACAGCGGGGATATGGTAGGGCGCCTGCGGGAGATATGTAGCGACACCGTATTGGAAATATGTCTCAACCTGAGCGGTAAACTGCTGGATAATATCAAGGTTACCAGTGCGCAGAGCGTTATCGCCTGCCGCGTTGTCAGAGTACACATTGTTGATTACATATTTGGGTGTTGGAAGCTTTCCGCGGTGAGAAGAATGAACTCCCCAGTAGCTTTCGTCTCTTATGAGTACCAGTTTAGTATCATCCGCAAAATAGAATGTATAAGGACCTGATCCATAGCAATCCCATCCGGGGAATCCAAGGAGATCAGATCTTCCGTTTCCAAGTTCACGGTTAGATTTTTTTGCATCCCAATAGGCTTTCGGAGTAATTGAAACTTCGCTTATTGCCCTTAACATCATCTGCCTGTTATAGTTGTCCGCTTTTCCAGTTAAAATTACAGTGGTGTTGCCCTGCGCTGTGACAGATTCAATGTAATCCCAGTAGGGTGAAATCGATATTTGATAATCTTTTCCAAGCTGGAATACATTCACTACATCCGCCGCTGTTACAGCCGCTCCGCCCCTGAATTTTGCATTGGGGTTGAGCTGAACTGTCAGCACTCTGTTACCGGTTCCGCCAAATGAGAAAGAAGTGGCAAGCTGCGGTTCGAGAGAGCCTGTAAGCATGTTATACACAAACAGTGTTTCGTAAACTAACTGGCGCTGACCGTTTCCGGCCAGAGCATGTGCATTCTGGTTAAACGGCTGATTTCCTGATGGGGCGCCCCATTGCAGTCCGCTTAAATAAAGAGTCTCATTTCTCGGGAAGTGGGTTACTAATGGCTGACCTGCTGCACCAGATGTCGCAGACGGTGCCGCTGGCGCTGGTTCCCGTACACCAGTGGCAAAAACGGTTCCTGCCGCCATCATCAGAATCAATGACACGCAGAAAAAAATTCCGATTCTTTTCATAATTGTTCTCCTTTGAAGAATTAATTTGCTTTTATAGATCTTATAAATGATCTATAGCTGTGGATTACATCCACAATGAATTATTATTTCATAAAAAAAAAAATATATCAATATCAAACAGAAAAATTTTATCAAATATTCATGTTTTTAATGTTAATTTATTGTATTTAATTTAAAAAATTTGTCAATAACATACAATCTTTTATTAAAAAATTCATTATTTTACGGAAATTGTTTGCTATACTTTATCATTTCTATATGTTATAAATATTACCTATCCTTAAAACGTAAAAATATGGCAAACGCTCATATAGATTTGATAATAAAATAAAGGAGATAGTATGCTGGTTCAAAAACTTCACAATAACTGGAAAATGAGAAAATTTACCGAAAACGTTTCCCTGCCCGCAATGGTTCCAGGTTCTGTTTATAATGATCTGCTTGTGAATAAACAAATGGAAGATCCATTCTGGCGTGATAATGAGGACAAAGCCTTTGCACTGCTGGAAAACGATTATGAATACAGCACAGTTTTTCCGGTCTCCAATAAAATGCTGAACATGGATAAAATTTTTTTACGCTGTGAAGGCTTGGATACCCTGGCAGAAATAACAATAAATAAAACCCATATAGCCAATACCGATAATATGCACCGTATCTGGGAATTTAATATTTCAAAAGATATATTAAAAAGCGATAAAAATGAATTAAAAATAATTTTTCGCTCTCCCAACAAATTTTTAAGAGAAGCGCATAACAGAATGAAACTTGACGGATCTTCGGAATGTCTTGACGGATTTCCGCATTTAAGAAAAGCCCACTGCATGTTTGGCTGGGATTGGGGTCCAAGACTTCCGGATGCCGGTATCTGGCGGGATATAAGCCTTTGCGGAATCCGGATGGCAAGAATAAACAATGTTTATATCACCCAGAAACATAAAAAAGATTCTGTAGAACTGGATTTTTCTGTAGAGATAGAAAGCGTTATAAATTTACCCAGGGGATCCGAATACTCATGGGATTTAATCATTACTGATCCTGAAGGGAAGGCGGTTGATTTCAATAAATTATCGGAAAAAGTAATAATCAGGAATCCTGAAATTTGGCAGCCCAATGGTTTCGGAAGCCAGCCGCTGTACACGGTAAAATTAATTCTTTTAAGTCCCAAAGGAACGGAGCTGGACAGTTGGGAGCGCCGCATTGGCTTAAGGACAATGACAGTAAGAAGGCAGAAGGATAAATGGGGAGAAAGTTTTGCATTCGAGGTTAACGGAAATGCTATTTTTTCAATGGGAGCTGATTACATACCCGAAGATATTATTTTAAGCCGCGTCACTCCAAAACGTACAAGAAAATTACTGGAACAGTGCGTTGCGGCTAACTTTAATACAATCAGGGTATGGGGCGGCGGACATTACCCAGATGATTCATTTTTTGATATTTGCGATGAACTGGGTTTAATCGTCTGGCAGGATTTTATGTTTGCCTGCGCGGCGTATAACCTGACCGATGAATTTGAACAGAACATTAGAGCGGAAATAGCGGATAATGTGAAACGCATACGCCATCATGCCTGCCTTGGTTTATGGTGCGGCAACAATGAAATGGAATGGTTCGCAGATCAGAGAAGATGGGTCGATTCGCCAAAACTGAAATCAGATTATATAAAGATGTTTGAATATATCATTCCGCAAGCGCTTAAAGAGCATGATCCGCAGACTTTTTACTGGCCGTCAAGCCCTTCATCAGGAGGATGTTTCAATGTTCCCAATGATCCCGACAGGGGAGATGTCCACTGCTGGGAAGTATGGCACGGCAATAAACCTTTCACTGAATACCGTAAGTATTTTTTCAGGTTTTTATCAGAGTTCGGTTTTCAATCCTTCCCGCATTTAAAAACCGTCGAAAGTTTTACCCGTCCCGAAGACCGCAATGTTTTCTCTTATGTAATGGAAAGACACCAGCGGAATAATGCAGCTAACGGAAAGATAATGACATACATGTATCAGACATTTTTATACCCCAATGATTTTGATACGCTCCTTTACGCTTCCCAGCTCCTGCAGGCTGAAGCTGTAAAATACGGCGCGGAGCATCTGCGCAGAAACCGCGGCCGCTGCATGGGGGCGATTTACTGGCAGCTCAATGATTGCTGGCCTGTAGCGTCATGGGCTTCCATTGATTATTTATTCAGGTGGAAAGCTCTGCATTATTACGCAAAGCGTTTCTTCCAGCCAATATTGTTATCCTGCCATGAAGAGGGCCTTCTTACCCAGGAACCAAACGCAAACCATCAACCTCAGATTAAGGACGCTCATGAAAAAAGTTTCCGTCTTTCTGTAGCGAATGAAACCAATGCTGATAAAAATCTTACCGTAAAATGGGAAATCCGTGATAAAAAGGCAAAAGTACTAAAGGAGAAAACCATCCCTGTAAAAGCAGGCGCTCTTTCCTCTGTCTGGCTTGAAAAAACAGATGCGCCTGATATCAAACTGTACGATGAATATCTGAGCTATCATTTATATGACGGGAATGATGTAATATCCGAAGGGACAGTGATTTTTTCCCTCCCGAAATATTTCCACTGGGAGGACCCAAAGTTAAGCTATAAAATATCAGGCGATACAATCACGGTTAAAGCCGCGTCCTACGCGAAAAGCGTGGAAATTCAAAACCGTAACCAGGATTTAGTTCTGTCTGATAATTATTTTGACATGAACGCAGGCGAAAAGAAAGTAAAAATCCTGAGCGGCAAACCCGGCAAACTCAGATTAAGGAGTGTTTGGGATATCAGGTAAGAGAGTCCTGAATTATTTTACTCATCAACTATTTTTGTCAGATTCTTCTTTCCCATCAGATATGATTTTGAAATAAGCATCTCGATGACTTTTTTTACGTCATCGCTGCTCTTGCCGAAAACATTTCCAGATAACATAAATAATTCTTCTACAACTTCAGTAGAATCAATTTTTTCCTTCAATTTCCCTAAATCCATATTTACTCCCTGATCATTCAAGAATCTAAAGTCTTTTCTATATTTTCCAGAACAAGATAATGTCCGTCAAGTACCTTTAAATGTTTTTCGTACTTACAGCGAAGCCCGGTATTGAGGGGTTTTTTGACTCCATGGCGTATATATAGAGTATTAAACCCCTAAACTGAGCCTGCCTGTAAAAAACCTGTTACCGGTTCATTTCTTTTTAGGCTGCGCTTTCTTAACAACCGGCTTTTTAGCCTTAGTGTTTTTTACCGCCGGTTTCTTAGCCGCAGTTTTTTTCACAACAGCTTTTTTACCTGCTGGTTTCTTAACCGTAGTTTTTTTTACTGTTGGTTTTTTAGCTGCAGTTTTTTTAACTGCAGGTTTTTTTGCAACCGGTTTCTTTGATGCAGTTTTCTTAGCGACTGGTTTCTTTACCGCAGGTTTACTGGTTTTAGGTTTCTTAACCGCAGGTTTTTTATCAGCAGTTTTTTTACCCGCAGGTTTTTTTTCTTTGATTTTCTTTACCACTGGTTTCTTTGATGCCGGTTTCTTAATCTCTGTTTTTTTTGCGACAGGTTTTTTATCTGCGGACTTTACAGCAGTTTTTTTGTCTGCGGGTTTTACAGCGGATTTTTTTTCTGCCGGTTTTTTTGTATCAACTTTTTTAATCTCTGTTTTTTTAGTTTCTGTTTTTTTAGTTTCTGTTTTTATTCCTGCTGGTTTCTTTTCAGGCTGTTTTGTCTGGGTTTTTACAGATGAGACATTTTTTCTTTCTGTTGGTAGATCATCATGTAATGTCATCGGATCGGTACCGGAATTAAAATGTTTTTCCGCTTCGATGCGGATTTTTTCCGGTACATTTTGTTCCCACCAGTCATTGTTAATAATATTTTTTATACTCAGGGCTGCGATTAGACAAATCTTTACAGTTCTGAATTTTTGGGGGATATCGGAAAGGTGTCCATTGTGTTTTACAGAGATAAGGGCCATTTCCCGGTTCCAGATTTTTTCCGGAATATATTCACCGGCGCGGGTTGAGTGCTCAACCGCTTCAAGACAGAGCTTTTCAGTTTTTAGCGCTTCAGGCACATAACGCAGTGAATTGCCTCCGCATTTAACAGCTTCAAGGCAGAGTCCGGCAGTCCGCATTTTTTCGGGAATATATTTTAATGCGGCGTCATAATTTTTTACTGCGATAGAACAGATTTGCGCGGTTATAAATTTTTCCGGAATAAATTTAATTGCCTTTCCAGTTTGCTTTACAGAGATAAGGCAGAGTTCTTCAGTAATTATGGCATTCGGCACAGCTTCCAGAACAGAACCGTCCTGCGCAACGGCAAGGCGGCATATCTCGGCAGTGATAAATTCATTTGGTACGCTTTTAAGAGCGATGCCCGCCTTTGCCACAGCGTTACGGCATCTTTGTGCGTTAATGAATTCTTTTGGAACAAATTTCAGGGCAGCGCCGTCTTTATCCAGTGCGAGCTGGCAGAGTTCGACAGTTAAATATTTTTTGGGAACATTTTCCAGAGCCATTGGATTTTTTTCAATAACAATGCGGCATATTTCCCCTGTTATAAAATTTTCAGGCATATATTCAAGACCGCCGCCCACATGCGCTTTGCTTTTTGCCGTGATCTTACACATTTCTTCAGTTTTAAGATTATCAGGCACATCCTTAAGCTCGATATATGTGGAAGTTACAAGCGCTCCTGTTTTAACAGACGAGAGGCAGACTTCTGCGTTTCTGAATTCCAGCGGCACTTGTGAAAGTCCAAGCGGATGATTTTTATCAGACACCGCCGCAAGGTACATTTCCTGGCTTCTCATCTCTGCAGGCACTTCCGTCAGGTTAAGCCAGTCCTTTTTTACCGCAGTAAAGCACACATCCTTTGTCTTGAGCTCTTGAGGAATTTTCTCAAGTCCGACGCCCGTTTTTACAGCCAATAAACAGATTTCCTCGTTTAATAGTTCAACTGGTATACTGTAAAATGCTGAAGAACTTTTCTTTAACGCAGCAAGCGCTTCACTTTCCGTTTTAATCTTTCCCATTTATGACTCCTTTAATAGTAATTTCCACTCCAATACCACGCATTTTATCAGAATGATGTATTGTTTATCGGTATTTGTTAATATTCTCTTACTATGTATTATAATCGAAAATTTACTTTTTGCAGAGATTTTTTATATTTTTTTTATAAAAATTTATCCTGTAAAATTACATAAAGAAATCAATTGAATTTCCTGTAAATATGTGCAATTATTATATATCACATATCAAGGAGATAATATGAGTAAAAAAATCATTTCAGTAAAGGCTGTAGTGGCTATCGGTATTGGCGCGGCGCTTTTCTTTGTGTTAAATCGTTTTGTCGCTATTCCTTCGGGAGTACCCAATGTTAACCTTAACCTGGGTATTGCAATACTCGCGGTATTTACCGCAATTTTCGGACCAATCGCGGGATTTCTTATTGGTTTTATAGGTCACACGCTGGTAGACCTTACCTTTGGCTGGGGTGTTTGGTGGTCATGGGTAATATCATCCGGTTTGTTTGGCTGCGGACTGGGGATTTTCTGGAAAATGTTTAAAATTGAAGAAGGTAATTTTAAAATCAGGCAGATTATCACTTTTAATATTATTCAAATTATTGCCAACGCGGTGGTTTGGGGCGCCATAGCGCCGACTCTTGATATTTTTATTTATCAGGAACCTGCCAATAAAGTCTACCTGCAGGGACTTGTCGCAGGATCACTTAACGCGGGGGTAGTGCTTATCCTCGGAACCCTGCTGATCATCGGCTATACAAAAACGATAGCTAAATCCGGCAGTCTTAAAGCCGAATAAAAATTTACTTTATGCGGAATAATACCGCTATGTATTGTTCCGCATAACAGTTTTAAACATTTAAGTGATTGATAAAAACCATGCATCTTTTCCGAATCATTCGCCTGTATTGTCATTCAGTGATTTTACTTTCAGATACAGGGCGCAAAAAGAACCAACTCTTCACGATATAAATCTGACAGTAAACAAAGGCGAAAAGATACTTATCCTTGGCCAGTCAGGTTCAGGTAAATCCACCCTTATTCACTGTATTAACGGAATTATACCTCATGCCTTTAAAGGAGAGAGTTCAGGCGTCCTGATGCTGTCCGGAAAGGATTCCAAAAATCTTGATATTTTTGAAATCTCCAAAATGGCCGGCACTGTATTACAGGATACCGACGGCCAGTTTGTAGGACTAAGCGCCGCCGAGGATATAGCTTTTGCGCTGGAAAACGACTGTGTTCCGGCAGATGAAATACGACGCCGCGCGGCGGATACGGCATTGCTGGTAGACATGACAGCTCATCTGGAAAAGAGTCCGCATGATTTATCTGGCGGACAAAAACAGCGTATCTCAATAGCGGGAGTGCTTGTTGATGATGTTGAAATTTTAATCTTTGACGAGCCTCTCGCAAATCTGGACCCTGCAGCCGGTAAGGATACAATGGAATTAATTGATGATCTTCATAAACAAACCGGTAAAACAATTATTATTGTGGAGCACCGCCTTGAGGATGTTCTTCACAGATCTTTGGATCGCATTATTGTAATGGAAAAGGGCAGGATCATTTCCAATACCCCGCCTGAGCGCCTTATCGCGTCTTCAATACTTTCTGAAACAGGAATACGCGAGCCTTTGTATATTACCGCTTTAAAATACGCGGGAATTAAAATGGAGGAAAACATGCTGCCTCATCATCTTGATTCCATATTGTGCGATTACAGCAGGCTTGCTGAGTGGGATAATCAATTAATAATTAATGATGAGATACAGAAGTTTAACAATGAACATATTGGAAACGTAAATGAAAACACCGCTCTTGATGTCAGGAATATACGGTTTCGTTATGACGAACAGGGAGAGGACGCGTTAAAGGATATATCATTTTCTGTCGCAAACGGGGAGTGTATAGGGCTTGTAGGCAGGAACGGCTCCGGCAAGTCCACTCTTGCAAAATGCGTCTGCGGATTTATTAAGCAGGATTCAGGTGATCTTTTCTTTAACGGGCAGAACATTGATAATCTTTCCATCATGCAAAGGGCGGAAAAAATCGGTTATGTTATGCAAAATCCAAACCAGATGATTTCTTTCCCGATGATTTTTGATGAAACAGCGTTCGGCCTCAGAACGCGCGGCGCAGGCGAAGCTGAGGTAAAATCAAGCGTTCATGAAGCTCTTGAAATCTGCGGCCTTTATCCGTTCAGGAACTGGCCTGTAAGCGCGTTAAGTTACGGCCAAAAGAAACGGCTTACAATCGCTTCCATTCTGGTTCTCCGCCCGTCTTTTATGATTCTGGATGAACCGACAGCGGGCCAGGATTACAGGCATTATACCGAGTTTATGGAATTCCTGATTGCGCTTAACAGAAAACTGGGGCTTTCTCTTGTCCTGATTACGCATGATATGCATTTAATGCTTGAATATACAACAAGGGCGGTTGTGCTTTCACAGGGACAGCTTGTAGCAGATGATGAACCTTTCAAAATTCTTACAAATGATGAAATTATCAATAAAGCGAATCTTAAACGCACAAGCCTGTATGAGCTTGCGCTTAACGCTGGCTTAAAAGACGCGCGGGGTTTTGTGGAAAGATATATCAGGCATGACCGGGAAAAACGGATGGAAAAGGAACGCAAATGAAAAAGAAGAGAATGTTATCCTACATTGAAAAAGAATCCCCTGTACACGCGCTTACAGGAGCCGTTAAACTGATAATTTTTCTCTTGTGGTCTGTTCTTGTTATGGTCAGTTTTAAAACGCCAATACTGCTTTTTGTAACAGTATTGGGTTTCGTGTTTTTTTTTATTTCCAAAATCCGTTTTTCCGATGTTTCATTTATTTTTATAATGATGAGCGTGTTTCTGGCGCTGAACCTTACCGCCGTATATCTTTTTTCCCCTGAACAGGGCGTTAAACTGTACCAGACAAGAAATGTTATTTGGGAGGGGCAGGGCTATTTTTCATTGACAAAAGAACAGCTTTTTTATGAATTTAACATTTTGGTAAAATATATCGCGATAATTCCGCCCGCGATACTTTTAATTGTTACTACTCACCCAAGTGAATTCGCAGCGTCTTTAAACCGTATCGGGGTTCCATATACAGCAGCGTATTCTGTCAGCCTTACCCTTCGTTATATTCCTGATGTTCAGCGCGATTTTGAATCAATTTACCAGGCGCAGCAGGCGCGGGGTCTTGAACTTTCGCGCAGAGCCTCTCCCCTTAAACGATTAAAACGAATCGCTCCTCTTCTTTTGCCATTGATATTTTCATCTTTGGATCGGATAGACGTTATCAGCCGGGCGATGGAATTGCGCGGTTTCGGAAAACACAAAAAAAGAACATGGTATTCTTCCAAGCCTTTTAAGAAAGCGGATATAATCTCTCTTGCGGTAAGCCTTCTGTTTTTTACTTTTAGTATCTGGTTTACCTTCCGTAACGGAAACAGGTTTTACAATCCATGGGGATGAGAAAATTTCATTCCTGAGAAAACAATGATATATTTATATCACCGTAAGCGCTGTACTAAACTAATTTATTTCCTATGCTCCGGAGATAAAAGCGTCCAATTCTTCAATTTTTGCCTGATGTTGTTTGATTAAACGGTCTATACGTTCAAGCGACGCTTTAGGGGCTTTGGCTCCTGTATCAAGATTTGCCTGAACTTTCGCCTTCTCCGCATTGATCCTGGATTCAAGCTGATCAATTTCCGCTTTTAGCCTGTTAAAAGTTTCAAGATCCTTGTTACTTACATTCCTCGCATTAAGGGTTTCCAGGTCGGTTTCAAACTGGGAAGAATTTGATTTTGCCTGAGTCGAGTATTGCTGAGCGGTTTGCCTGGTCTGGGCTGAATTCGGAAGAGCTCCCGCGCCTGATTGTTGAGCGTATAATACTCCTACTAAAAGAAAAATTACGGCTACCATAAGAATCCGTTTCATTACTGCCTCCGATTTAATAATAATAATTTAGTAAAATGGTAAAAACTTTACCCCTTTATATATATTGTATATATTAACAAAAAACATGTCAAGGATATGGCAGTAAATGAAGATACTCATATTTTTTGAGGCTGTTCCAAACATCACTTGTAATTCATTTTTGTAAAATCAATTTAAATTCTTGACCAATATTACAAAACCGGATATATTTCTAATAGGGTGATTATTACACAAAATTCATTAAATTTTACAAATTCTCATATTAACAACTGTGTTAATTTTTCTGAAAATACTCGAAGTAATCGCAGGCAGTATTTTATTTTAAAAAATGGAATATTTTTAGCTTATATGTCATATATTAATAATACCCCCCCTCCCCCCCGGAAAATAAAAAATTAACAGTTAGAAACCAACAATTTAATTTTTTCTGTTATCAAATTTTAGAATATTTGCATAAATCTCCTGATTATTTTATTTTTTCCTCATTTTTAATGATTCTCCTGCAAAGAACATCTGCCTATATGAATAAAAGGAGTGATATATGAAAAAAGCAATTTTGTTACTGGTTATATTTTTTACTTTGTTGTCATTATACGGACAATCAAGAGTTTCTGTTTCATTGGATGACGCCATAAATAATGCCGCGCTGCAAATTCAGGATAGTCTTGAAGCGAGTTCAACAATCATTGTATTTCAGTTTCAATCGCATAGTGTAAAGGCTTCAGAATTTGTTCTGATGGAACTGTTTGACAAGCTTGTTAATCTAAAAAAGTTTACAGTTCTTGACAGGGGAGCGCAGCAGGTAATAAACGCGGAGCTTGA
>JGI24695J34938_10000217_pt1 | contig 55213 bp, 36 predicted proteins | sample TergutCo191P3_FD_34938 | JGI IMG/M metagenome (IMG submission 34938)
AAAAAAGTAGGCGGAGCTTTCGCGCGCCTTTCAGATTCTCCTCTGGTTTCAGGTCACAGACCTTCGGCGGACGTTCTTTTCGCTTCTGTAGCGATGGCTTACACAAACCACGCGCTTGGAGTAATCATGACAGGTATGGGCCGCGACGGCGCTCAGCACCTTGGAACGATCTTCAAAGAAGGCGGCCTGACCCTCGGTCAGGACGAAAAAAGCGCAGTTGTTTACGGAATGCCCCGCGTTGCGTACGAGCTGGGACACGTTCAAGAGCAGGTTTCTCTGGACAATATGGCGCGTAGAATTTGCGATGTTGCGAAAACGCCGCGATAACGCCGCTTTCAGCTCTTGCGATGATCGTATTTTTTCTGCCGGTAAATATTCATCTGTTTAAAAATCAAACCTTTCCCTGCGCAGGGCTTGGGCTGTATTACGAAAATAATAAACTAAATCCAAATATTTGACGCTGTAACGGGCGGAGAAAATGATATATTGATAGGCGTAATAAAAGAATGGTTTTAAAACAGGAAGATAAAAAATGAAAAAAATTTTTTTGTTTTATTCGGCGGTAATTTTCAGTTTGATTGCGGGCAGCTGCGTAGTATCACCCGCCGGAAATGAAGAGATGCCCGCAAAATATGACGCCCAGTTCCGCGGCGAATGGATACGCATGGACACAGGCGATCTGTGGTATATCAGCGGAACATCAATCCTTATAAACAATTCATATCAAGGACAGGATGTAAAGCTTACAAAAACATCTGAAAATGTTATTACCGCTTTAAGAGCAAACAATCAAACATATACCCTTTTCGCTTCGCGGGTTGCAAATGCGGGCTTTAACGCTCATGTCGTTCTTCTTGACGAAGACGAAACGCCTCAAGGCGCTGTTAGAAGCCTCGTCGGCAAAACAGGTCAAATACCGCTTGTAAAAATTATAAATCCTTCGCAGCCGGATATTATTTTAACGGCAGAACCCGATCCTGTCACAGGTAAAATAACAGTAGCCGGAGTAATACCTGGAGATAAAGTTGAAATAATCCCGGATGATTCCATGTGGGAGGACGTTACGATTCAGCTTACTCCGGGTTTTGGAGAAGATCAAAACCTTGGAATAGTCCCGCTTACCAAAGGCGCAAACCACAAAGCCTCGATTAAAATGAGGAATACCGAAGATAATATTTACGAATTATACGCGGATAATGTTGCACGTAACTACATTATCGAAATTGAAAATGTAGGGACAACCAACAGCACGGGAGCGTCTTACAGCGTGCTTTTTGATAACGATGATTTTAGTCTTGACTCAGGAAATTTAAATGGTCCTTTGGGCACTATTATGCCCGGCGCAAAAAAGGATATACAATTATCGCTGCGGTCGGCGCCTATCGACAATCAAAGTAAAATAAAAGAAATAAAAGTACAGATAACTTATATTGATACGATAGAATCCGCTGTCATAACATGGAATGATACAGTATCGGTAAAATATTATAAACAGGCTGTGCCTATTTTTATCAGATCGCAGAATCCCGTACAGGGAATAATGAAAACTCCAAAGGGTGAGACCTTATATTTTAAAACAGAAAAAGCAGGAAGCGATTATTCCTGTACAAAAAATGTCCCGTGGTCGGGCGATGATTACATTGTGGCTTTTTTAGGAGCGACAACGGAAGCCGGTTCTGAAACTGTTTACTCGCTTGGTATCGGCGAACAGCCGTCAACCGATTGGAACTGGCTTTTTGATAATGGCAAACAATACGAGTATTTAAATATATGCAATAAAGAAGAAACAGCTCCGGAATTGAATCTTACAGATAACAGAACATTTATGTATTACCTTTATAACACTGCCGTGCAGTATTTCAAGATTAAAATGGGAAATGAACCTCCCAGCCTTGGTAATGCCGCCACTCTTATAACTGTAACTAATACCGTTCATTGGAATGAAGCGTTAACTACTATCCTGAATAACGGCAGCGGCACAAATGATTATCCAAAAAATTATGAAATCAGAGTGAGCGGAAATATTTCTATTCCCGGAAACCCTTATTATACCTTTGGTGAAAATATACAGAATATAATAGTAACTCTTACAGGAAGCGGGACACTTTCGTTAAGCGGCGGCGGAAGCGGCAGTCTTTTAACAATTGGCTATGATCAGACACTGGCTATAGACGGCGTGAATCTGATCTTACAGGGCCGCGCCAATAATAACCGTCCGGTTATTTATGTAACCGATGGCGGCGTGCTGGAATTAATGAGCGGAACGATCCGCGGCAATACTGTTACTGCGGTTAACTTCGGCGGCGGCGTATCTGTCTACAAAGGAACATTTGTCATGACGGGTGGAACCATCAGCGGGAATAAAGTTACAGCAGCCGACTCCTGCGGCGGCGGCGTGTCTGTCGTTGACGGAACATTCTTCATGCTTGGAGGAACCATCAGCGGGAACACAAGCGGCGGTTTTGGCGGAGGAGTAGACGTCAGCAGCGGGGGAACTTTTGAAATGTCAGGCGGAAATATCCGCGGCAATACTGCAGGATACGGAGGCGGCGTATCTGTTTATGTCGGAAATTTCACAAAAAGCGGCGGCGTTATCTTTGGAAATAACGAAGGCGATAACAGCAACACCGCCGTTATCGGACATGCGGCATATTGGGATAATAATATTTATTATTATAACCGCGGTACTACATTGGGAGAGAATGACAATATCAGCACAGGTGATACTTCGGTTGGATGGGAATAGCAAAAAATCTTTAAGGCAAGGGATGATGCTATGAATAACGAAAAGTTTACAATAAAGACTCAGGAAGCTTTAAATGAAGCGATGATGATCGCGCAAAAGAATGATCATTCGCAGATTGAAAGCGAACATTTGCTGCTTGCTTTACTGCGGCAGGAAAACGGAATTATACCGCCTGTGATCAAACAGATCGGCGTTGATATTAACAGGCTTTCTGATGATGTTGAAGCGCTTGTTAAAGGGACGCCGAAAATTTTCGGAGAGGCGGCGCAGGTTTTTGTTTCTTCCGCGTTATCAAAAGTTTTAGCGAAAGCGGAAGTTGAAGCATCGGCGCTGAAAGACGAGTTTGTTTCAACTGAACATATTTTAATCGCAATGGCGGCAGGCGAAGGCAGAGCGGCGGATATATTAAAAAAAGCGGGCGTTAACAAGAACGCGATTCTTGGCGCGTTAAAACAGGTGCGCGGCAAAACCCGCGTAACAGATCAAAACCCGGAAGAAAAATATCAGGCGCTGGATCGTTACTGCCGCGATTTAACCGCTCTTGCGCGTCAGGAAAAACTCGACCCTGTAATCGGACGTGATGAAGAAATACGCAGGTGTATGCAGGTGCTATCACGCCGCACAAAGAACAACCCGGTGCTAATCGGTGAGCCGGGTGTTGGAAAAACCGCAATTGTCGAAGGTCTTGCGCGGCGGATTGTCGCAGGTGATGTGCCCGAAGGACTAAAAGGAAAAAAACTTCTCGCGCTGGATTTAGGCGCGCTTGTCGCCGGAGCGAAATTCCGCGGCGAGTTTGAAGAACGTTTAAAAGCCGTAATTCACGATGTTCAAGCCGAAGACGGAAAGATCATTCTTTTTATTGATGAGATGCACACGCTTGTCGGAGCAGGAGCCGCAGAAGGCGCGACTGACGCTTCAAATTTACTCAAGCCCGCGCTGGCACGCGGAGAACTTCGCTGCATAGGCGCGACCACGTTAGACGAATACAGAAAACATATCGAGAAAGACGCGGCTCTTGAGCGGAGGTTTCAGCAGGTTTACACGGCGGAACCGTCTGTCGAAGATACGATCGCAATTCTGCGCGGGCTTAAAGAGCGTTACGAAGTCCACCACGGCGTACGAATTAAAGATGAGGCTCTTGTGGCGGCAGCAAGCTTGTCCAACCGTTATATCACAAGCAGATTTTTGCCGGACAAAGCGATTGACCTTGTTGATGAAGCTGCCAGCCGCCTCAAAATGGAACTGGACAGCCGCCCGACAGAATTGGATAAAATCGAGCGAAAACTGCTGCAGCTTTCTATTGAAAGGCAGGCACTTTCGCGCGAAGAAGACGCAGCTTCCAAAGAACGCCTAACAAAATTGGAAAAGGAAATTGCAGACCTTACGGCAGAACGCGACGCGATGAAAGCGCGATGGGAAAACGAGAAACTTGATATACAAAAAATACGAGAGCTTAAACAGAGAATAGAAGAATTAAAAATTGAAGAAACCCGTTACGAGCGCGACGGCGATTTAGCAAGAGCGGCGGAAGTAAAACACGGCAAAATCCCCGAAGCGCAAAAACAACTTTCTGCGCTTACGGATCAAATGGAGAAAAAAAGAGAAAACGCCGCCGGCACAGACGCTTCCGCTCTGTTACGTGAAGAGGTATGCGAGGAGGACATCGCGGGTGTTGTATCCGCATGGACGGGAATCCCTGTTTCTAAAATGCTCTCGGGAGAGCTTCAAAAATATTTGGATTTGGAAAAGGTTCTGGAAAAACGGGTTGTCGGACAGGACGAAGCCCTTGCCGCGGTTGCTGACGCGATAAGACGCAATAAAGCTGGGCTCTCCGATGCAGCGCGCCCGTTAGGTTCATTTTTATTTTTAGGACCCACAGGCGTTGGAAAAACAGAACTTGCAAAAACTTTGGCGGACTTTTTGTTTAACGACGAAAAAGCCCTTACGCGCATTGACATGAGCGAGTACGGAGAAAAACACTCTGTAAGCAGATTGATCGGCGCGCCTCCGGGGTATGTAGGCTACGAACAGGGAGGACAGCTCACGGAAGCGGTAAGACGCCGCCCCTACAGTGTTATCCTTTTTGATGAAATCGAAAAAGCGCATCAGGAAGTCTTTAATGTATTTTTACAAATCCTTGACGACGGCAGACTGACAGACGGACAGGGCAGAGTCGTCGATTTTAAAAATGTAATTATCATAATGACAAGCAACTTAGGCTCGGATTTAATTCTTGAAGCGAAAAACCCGGAAACGTTACGCGCATCTTTAATGGAACTGATAAAACAGAGTTTCAGACCGGAATTTATAAACCGCATTGACGAAACCGTAATTTTTAACAGACTCGGCAAAAACGAAATCGGTAAAATTGTAGATATTCAGCTAACGCGGTTAAAACAAAGGCTTTCCGAGCGCAAGATTACGCTGGTATTAACAGACGCGGCAAAATCCCTGCTTGCCGAGAGGGGATACGACCCCATGTTCGGGGCGCGTCCTTTAAAACGTGCGATACAAAGCGATCTTGAAAACCCATTGGCAAAGCAGGTAATCGGCGGCACAATCCGCGAAGGAGACACAGTTACGGCAGACGCCTGCGCGGATGGAATTGAGTTTAAGAAGGAGTAAAACGTCAGCGGCTTATGGAGATATATCCGCTTTCACTAATTACTTCTTTTCCTTTTTCTGTTTGAATCCATTCATAAATTTTATATGCCATTGACGATTTGTCCAAATCAGAACGAATCACAACATAAACTTCAGCCGCCAATGGATATGTATTATTTTCTATATTTTCCTTATTGGGATGAATTCCATTAATGGCGAGGCTTACTGTTCGTTCATCCCTTAATATATTTTCTTTAAAATAATATACCGTGTAACATATTGCGTTTTTATCATTCCAAACCGCGTCAAAAACAGGAATCATGGAACTAATTATATGATTTTTATAAAAAGATTCATCTGACCATGGGAGATGATTCATAATATTAAAACCATCCATTACCAGAGAATCCATCAACTCCTGACTTCCAGAATTCTGATTCCTTATAAAAGGAACTATAGGCGCATCATTTCCTCCAATTTCATTCCAGTTGGTAATATTTCCTGTATAGATGTTCTGTATTTGTTCAATTGTGAGGGATGTTATTGGGTTGTTAGGATTAATAAGGAAAATAAAAGCATCAAGAGCTATTGGGGTTTCGATTAAAACTATTCCATTGCTATCGGCATAATCTTTTTCTTCCGGTGACATTGTCCTTGCTGAAAGTATAATATCTGCTTTTTTATCAATCAAATTGAGAATTGACCCATGCGTTTGGCTAGATCGGATTAGCTGTTCAAATTTTTTTATATTGTTATTTGATTTCAAAACAGGTTCAATAAACCAGCCATTACCGCTCATTTTCCACTGATGTTTAATTCCCAACAATTTACACGCTATTAGTACATTCAATGGATCAGTCGATGTAGAGCCGTCTACATTTGGATAATTATCCAGCGTCAACCCATGTATATATGGCGATTCAATTATATCTTCGTCTATAGGACAGCCCATGTAAAAAATCAGCGTGAATAAAATAGAAATAACGATTAAAGCCTTTTTGTTCATTTAAATCTCCTTAATAATTGAAATAATAAAAAACAGCTTTTCAAAATCATTTGTTATCATATTTATATCAATTAGCTCTATAATAATAAGTTTTTTTGCATTAGTCAAGAATTTTATTATAATATCTCTATTTCGTATAACAATCAAAATATTTATGCAACGACACAATTAAAACGTTATTAAAACGTCTTGACATTAAAATAATTTTTTGTATTTTATACGCATTAACAAAAAGATAATATAATCAACTTATAACACAATCACCCTAACCGTATTAACCGGATTTGTACTCTGTATCGGAAGCCCAGCGACTAAAACAACTTTATCTGATATTTCCGCTGCTTTTGAGTCCAGAGCGATTCGAATCGCGTTTTTAATCATGCTTTCCGATTCATCCGCTATTGGCGCGTAACAGGGAATTACGCCCCAGTACAGCTGCATTATGCGCATAACCCTGTCAGTTGGCGTAACGGCAAGAATGGGCTGGTTCGGTCTGAACGCGCTTAGATAACGGGCGGTTCTTCCGCGAAGGGAAGGCGTTACAATCGCTTTGGCGTTTACAGAAGCGGAGATATCCACTCCGGCGCGCGCCATGGTTATTCCAAGGTTGTCGTTGGGATTTAAATCTTCGGAAAGACATTCGCTTCTGATGCCTTCCATGTGTTCGCGGAATTCGTACGATTGTTCGACGGTGCGCGCGATTTTGTCCATCGTCTTTACGGCTTGAACAGGGTACGCGCCGTTTGCGGTTTCACCGGAAAGCATAACTGCGTCCGTTCCGTCGAAAATTGCGTTTGCGACGTCGGTAAGCTCTGCGCGGGTGGGACGCGGATTTACAATCATGGATTCAAGCATTTGCGTTGCGGTAATGACGGGCTTCCCCATCTTGCGGCATACGCTTATTATTTTTTTCTGAACAAGCGGAATCTGTTCCGTTGGAAGCTGGACTCCCAGATCGCCGCGGGCTACCATTACTCCGTCCGCAGCCTGAACAATCTCTCTGATGTTTTCCACTCCTTCTCCGGTTTCAATTTTCGCGATTATTTTAATCTTTGAATTAAAACTGTCTAAATATTTCCTGATTTCCGTAACTTCGTACGCAAAACTTACAAAACTCGCGGCAATAATATCAACGCCCATTTCTACGCCGAAAGCAATATCTTTCTTATCCTGCTCGCCTATAATCGGAAGTCCCGCGTGAATGCCTATAAGATTTACATTTTTTTTACTTCTGATTTCCGCGGTGTTGTTTGCTTTGCAGTTAATTACGTTATTTGCAACATTAATAACTTCCAGATCCAGAAGACCGTCGGCGATAAGTATGTGATGTCCTCCTTTCAATTTTAAAGGAGCTTCTTTCCAGGAAATTGAAATGCGCGCCGGTGTTTTTCCGTCTTCGCCTGCGGGAACGGTCATACAGTTATCTACAGTTACGGCGACAGAGTCATCCTTTTTTATAATCACTTTGCTGTCGTTATCTGTCATGCCTGTGCGGATTTCAGGACCTTTTGTATCCAGCAGAACGGCGACTTGTCTGCCTAAGTCCGCTGATACCCTTCTGACGTTTTCAATTGTTTTTTTGTGGCTCTCCTGATCTCCGTGAGAAAAATTAAGGCGCGCGACATTCATACCCGAAAGTATTAAATCGCGGATTACATCTTCACTAAAAGATGAAGGACCGATTGAACATACGATTTTTGTTTTTCTGTCATCCATATTAATTACCTATCCTTTTTAGTATCGCGAGTAATTCAGCGCCGCGAATCGGCTGTGCCGGACGGAAGTTTCTTCCATCCGGGAGAGAAATTAACTCTGTTTCCACGCATCCTAAAATGGAATCAAAAAAAGGTGAAAGCGGCGGAACATCCGCAATCGGGCTGCGCGGGTTTGCGCCTGTCGCGAATCTTGCCGAGTAGCGCGATAACATTCCGCGATCGGCGCGCGCTTCAGCGTATAAGTGCCAAACAAACCAAACGGCGCCCGCGCGCGTTATTGTTTCGTTCGCTTTAGGTTTGTTTGCCGGCCATTGTGTCACGGTTATATCCTGCGTTATTGGTATAAACTCGCGTTCGACAAGACGGCTGAATAATTCAGCGTCGCTTATAGTTCTGCCTCCGGTAATAAAACGTAAAAGCTGCGTTTCGTTTTTTGTAAGCGTTATGCAGTCATTCCATGTGATGCTTTCGCGTCCAAGAACCCCAAGAGACGCGGAATCTACCCCGCTTGAGTTACGCAATTCCCATGCGCGGTTTCTCTGCTGTCTGTAACTGTCAGCGTAAACCTTTCTGATCCCGGATGAAAATGCGGTATCAAACGCGCCTGCGGCTTCGGGAAACCTGTTTAATTCACCTAACGCGCGGCCCCGTTCAATGTTTAGTTCTCCAACACCGGAACCTTTTTGACCAATAACGGCAAGTTCGCTCTCGATCATTTCAAGCCTTTTTGAAGGATCTCCTTCAAGGCGGATTGATAAAACAACAGCGGGAAGATTCCCAGGCGATGAAGAAGCGGACAAGCGGTGCAGGCGCACGCCTTCGCTGTACCTGCCTTCCAAAATGGCGAGCCTTCCCGACCACGCGGTAACTCTGGCTGAATAATACGCGTCCGCAGCTGTTTCTTTTTCCATGCTAGCAATGAGCTGACGCGCCGTTGTAATCTGACCGGTTTTATTTCTTGCTTCGTTTGCGCCTAACGCTTCAAGCGGAACGATCGCATCTTCGAGTTCCGCAAGATTTTTTTCCGACTGGTTTGTCTGGCTGTTAACTGATATATCTTTCATTGACGCGCATGATGAAAAAACAGCCAAAAGCAATAATCCGATTGACATCTGTAACTTTATCATTTCTTTCATCTCCGCTATTTGAACTGCCAGCGATACAATCTGTTGTCCATTCCCATGCCGGTAATTTCCGCTTTTTTATTTCCATGCGCCGGAATAAAATGCGGCTTACCCCACACGGGAAGAGGAAAACCTTCCAAAGAACGGAAGCTTCTCGTATAAGCGTGAAGCGCGTTGCCTTCGCCTGTTATATAAATTTCCGGATTTTTATCGCCGTCGCTGTCAAATACTGTGATATAACCTTCTTCCATCACGGAAAAACCCTGAATATTCTGATACAAAACTTCGCCTTCCAGGCTTACGCGGAAAAATGTTCCGTCTGATGAAGCAAGCCAAAGGAACTCGCCGTCAAACACAGGCTGAACGTAAAATACTCCGTCTAAATTCCGCGGGAACGGCGAAAGTATTTCGGCGTATTCATCATAAACCAAAAGCTGTCCTGACTGGTTTACAAACGCGGCGAAGAGCCGGTTGTCATGCGTAAATAAAAGAGGCGAGCCAAAACCGATGCCGGAATCGACGCTATAATCTTCATCTTCGTTTTCTTCGTTAGTTGAAACTGAAATCGGCGCGGGCCAATTTGGATATGGTTTCCCGTTTTCATCAAGAAGCCATATTTCACCAAAGAAACTTTTCGGGTAAACCGCGGTATAAACTGTTTTTCCTTTTCTTGTGGAAACTGTCAGGAATGAAGGCGGAGAGCGAAGCGCCGCGCTGAATGTTGTTTCCCATTCGCTTTGATTTCCGTTTTGATCGATAACATGAACCTTGCCGTTTTCGTCGCAAAGATAAAGTTTGCCGTCATTTTCCTGAGGCATTGCGGAAAGACGCAGCCCCGTAAGAGCGGGAAAACCCTGAACCGCGTCCATTTCATTATCCACAAGCGTTACGCGGCCCCGATCCGTAACAATCCACGCGGCAGCCTGATTAACAACGCTCTGACTGACGGGAATGATCCAATGATTCCCCTGATTTGCAAGTTCATTAACGCTGTTATCTGCAATGTTAAACAAAACCGATGATGTCCCGGATGTAAAATACAGGCGGTTCCCCTCTCCGTAAATTCGGTTAGAAGGTCTTCCGTTAATTCTGACCGGATAACCATTTACAAGGGTCACGCCGTGTCCTGAACCGGGAACAAGAGAAAATGAAATGTTTATCGCGCTCTTATCGAAACTGACCCGAGCAAGCCCCTGCTTGTAAAGTGAAATAAAACTGCTTAAAGCCGTGTTCTTCCGCAGAAAGAAAGGCATGGAAATATCAAGAGAATAATAAAGACTTAAAGCGCTTGCGGTCGTCTTTCCTCCCGCTATGCTCTTCCATGCCGCGGTTTTCGGCAGAACGTCGTTCCTCTGCATGGCACGTAACGCCGCAAGAAGCGCTTCGGCTGATTCGCTTGCAAGGAAATAATCTTTGTGAATTAAATAGTACGGAGAAGGAAGGTAAACATTCCAGCGGCGCAGAAGCGATTGAAGAAATTCAGGCAATTCAATCCGCGGTATACGCATTCCGTCAAGATTCAGCCTGACATTTTCGCTGAGCGCGATGGATTTAAACGCTTTGTCAAAAATCTCCTGACGTTTTCGTTCATCGGCAATTTGAATCGCGTAAACGGGATGCGGTCTTCCTTCAATTCCAAAAACGGCAAACTCGTTTCCTGTCCAGGAAAAAAGAATGTCGCTTAGCGGCGAACCCAGCAATGCGCGTGACGCGCTTTCCGCCGAGGCAAGAGCTTCGCCAAGCCCAGGAGTAAAAATAAGAGCGGCCTGATAAAGTTCGTTTAACGAACCTGCCGAAAGAATTGTCGCGTATTGTGAAGAAGCGGGAATATTTTCCGCCATGCCCGGCACTCTTGAACGCTGATCAAGAATGCGTTTTAAACCCGGCTGGTTAGACGACAATGGAGCCGCAAGACTAAACTCAATCTTACGCGGAAATATCGATATGCCCGCTTCAACTCTGGAATTAAACTGAATGTTATTCAAAAGTTCCGCGATGCCGGGATCAAGCCCGCCTATAATACCGCCGATAAATTCATTGGAGAGCATAAGAGCGGCGTCGTATGATGACGGTTTAATGCTTGAATAAACCTCATGCCCTGAATGAACAGCCGAACGCGATTCGAAAATTTTGGGATTGTCAGTGATAAAAAGCAGATTGCGGTAAGGACCGATAAAAAGCGTCATACTGTCAAGGCGGAATTCAAAACGGGAATTGCTTCCCGATTTCACATAATACAAATTTGGAACATTGATAAATCCTGAAATTGCCGGTAATATGCGCAGTAACGGAGACATAAACCCTAAATCCCAGACAACAAGCAAATTGTTGTTTTCGAATTCAGCCGGCAGAAAAGCAAACTCGGCATTTCCGCGGGCGGCAAGACGCAAGAGACGGTTTTTAAAAAGTTTATTTTCTTTCAGCATTTTAATAACAGGTTCTATGGAAGAAAACGCAGGCGCCGCGGAAATATCATCCAAAGATTCATGATTTAAAATTCCGTCCATCAAACTTACTGGATTGGAAACGCTTATGCGTATATTTGCAGAATCGGGAATAACAGAAGCCGCGTTGACCCTGCCAATGATCGAAAAAACAACCCAAATAACCGCGATGACAACCAGGATGATGAGAAAAACCGATAAGCCCTTGAGGATTTTTTTTCCTATATTGTTATTTTGAGTTTTATTGCCCATAATGTTTATTGTAGATTAATAAATCAAAAAAATGAAGAACCATACTGCAAACGCCTAAGAATGATCCGCGTCTGACGACGCTTCGGCTTTAACAGGTTCGTCATGTCCGCTTGTGGTCTTTGCAAAAACAAGCGCCTGGAGAATACCAAGAATGTAATCTTGCTGTTTTTCATTGAGTAATGAGAAGTCGTTACAAACTTTTTGCAATCTTTCTTCCATGATCGTATTACCCCCAAAAAACACTCTATATGTGAGAATATTATACTATTTTGTGAGAAAAGTAAACACTCAAATTGTATAACATTTCATTGCATAGTGAGTGCTTTTATCGTATTATAAGAATATGACAATTAGCAAACGCATTAGATACGTGCGGCAAACCCTTAATATGTCGCAGGTTGAATTTGCAAAAGCGATTTATATAAGTAATGGATATATTGCGGAACTTGAATGTGAACATCGAAAAGTAAACGACAGAATTATTCACTTGATTTCCCTTACCTTCGGCGTCAATGAAAAATGGTTAAAAACCGGAGAGGGCGATATGTTTTATAAAACTCCCGGCGAAAAATTGCAGCGCATGGTTAATCTTTTTAATGAGCTGCCGCCTAAATTTCAGGACTATGTGATGCTGCAGGTTGAACAGCTGCTTAAAGTAAGCGGGGATAAGTGATACCGCTTTATAAATTGGAAAAACTGCCCGGAACTCAACGGCTTCGCAAGATTGCGAAAATTTTTATTTTCGCAGAAAACCGTTTGTCTTTGGCTGCGCAAAAAAATTTAAAAATTTTTACGGAAGCCGAACTTATATTTTTTATTGACGCTGCGAAATTACTCGCTGAAGATAAAAATTTTTCACAGGATGCGAAAAAATTTTTTACTGAATCGATGAATGCTTTTAAAACGGCGGCGGATGCAAGAGCGGCGGATATTCCCGGCTTCGACATGAGTCTTTTTCAACGCGCGCTTAACGGAATTAAACACATCCTGCTTATGGAAACAGGCAAGGATCAGGCTGATTGGGATTTTACTTGCAATGACGGGAAACTCGACGTTGAAAAACGCCGAATTATAGAAGGAATGCAGGTTTATATGGAAGATATACGTTCTCCGTTTAATATCGGCGCAATGTTCCGCACCGCGGAAAGTTTCGGCGTAGAAAAGATAATCCTCTCTCCGTTTTGCGCGGATCCCCGCCACAAACGCGCCGAGCGCACAGCAATGGGCTGCATCGATATTATTCCATGGGAGAGGCGCGAATTGTTTCCTTATGACGGCGAACCTCTTCCCATTTTTGCATTAGAGACCGGAGGCATCCCCATTGCGGACTTTCCCTTTCCGCGCCGCGGGATTTTAATCGCAGGTTCGGAGGAATTGGGCGTAAGCCCGAGAGCGCTGGCGGCGGCGGATGCATCCCTTGGGAGGGTTTCGATTCCCTGCTACGGGACTAAAGCTTCGCTTAATGTATCGGTCGCGTTTGGGATTGCATTGCAGGCGTGGAGCGAAAGAAGCGAAATTATCCATACTTGTAATAATTAATGATATAACCCGGATTGTATAATAAAAAACAGTAAATTAAAAAATAGTAAAAAAGATTTTAATATTTTTCTTTGCGTTTAATAAATATTTTAATTAAATTTAGATATTGATCCTATTGCAGATAAATATTTTAAAAAATATTCTGCGCGGGACAATTTTTATTTTTAAGGAGAAAAATATGAAAAAATTGATTCTATGGCTTCTAATACCGGCGCTGGCAATGCCTCTGGCTGTTTCATGCAAAAAAAGCGAAGGCGCTTCCGGTAAAATTGTTTTAACAATGGGTTCATGGCGCGCCGATGATACGGCTCAGGTGAACAAGCTTTTAGCGGAGTATTCAAAACTCAATCCAAATGTGGAGATACGCTTCCAGCCTATCAATCCGCCTGATTATAACGCTACTCTGCGGCTTCAGCTGGAAAGCAAAACAGGACCGGATTTATACTATTCCCGTTCATACGCGCCGGGTCAGGAATTGTTCGCGGCGGGATATTCGGGAGATTGTTCCGGCATTCCGGGTGTTATGCAAAACTTCAGCGCGTCAAGTCTTGCGCCGTGGCAAATGCCGGGCGGAGAGATTTTCGCGGTTCCTTTTGCGGCAGTTTCACACGCCGTGTATTACAACAAAACCATTTTTAAAAAAGAAAATCTTTCCATTCCGCAGACATGGTCAGATTTTTTATCTCTCTGCGGAAATCTCACGGCAAAAGGATACACTCCGCTTGCGAACGGAACAGCCGATGAATGGGACATCCTTGAAACGTTTTTCCTTGGCATCCTTCCCAACTTTGTCGGAGGAAGCGCTGAACGCATTAAATACGAAACAGGAGAAAAAAAGTTAGACGACGACGCTTTTGTATCCGCTTTTAAAGCGATGGCAGATGCAGCAAAATATCTTCCCAAAGGCTTTGAGTCTGTGACTTATAACGATTCACAGGCGCTTTTTAATACTCAGCAGGCTGTAATGTTCATGGACGGTTCATGGACTGCGGGAGTTTATTCGGACGCGTCTTTTGACTGGGGAATTTTCGCCATGCCGGCTCCGCAGGGCAGAAAAACCGCAATTTGTTTTCATCCCGATATGGCAATTACGTATAACAGGGAGTCAAAAAATATCGATGAATCTAAAAAATTCCTTGCGTGGATAGCTTCTGTAAAAGGCGCGGCTTTAGCGTCTGAAGTTTTGCCTCTGGGTTTTTTCCCGATGATCAACGCTCCGATTAAACTTAATAACGCTCATGCGAATGAATTTTTGGCTTTGAACGCCGGAAAAGAAACCGACGCCCGTTTTGTGTGGCCCAAATTTTTGGATCTGTACAGCCCGATGAATCAGGCGGTGATACAAGTTATTAAAAAAGAAATATCTCTGCGTCAGGCTGCAACAAAAATGGAGATGATGGCATCGGCTTTGCGGTAAAACGCATTATTTAAAAATGTCTTCCAAATTATCCGGCAAGGGGTATGTTATGAAATTGAAACGATATAATGAAGCTGTCAGCTGGATTCCTTATCTGCTGCCTGCGTTACTTTTGTATATTATTTTCATGGCATGGCCCCTGCTGGATTCTTTACGCCTGAGTTTTTATACAGGCTCAGCGGGAGCCGGCAGAACTTTCGCAGGATTAGAAAACTATAAAAAACTTTTTACCGTGCCGCAGTATTCCGAACGATACTGGGGCGCATTCGGTCACACTGTTATTTTTTTCCTGATTCATATGACAGTGCAAAATTGTTTAGGCATCTTTTTTGCGAATCTTTTAACAAATAAAACATTGAAAGGAACGCAGTTTTATCAAACTGTAATTTTTATTCCCGTAACACTCGCGGTTCTTGTTACGGGATATCTTTGGAAATTGATTCTTAATCCTGTCTGGAGCGGTCCGTTTCTTGAAAATATAAATTTGAACTTTCTTGTCCGCCCGTGGCTCGGAAATCCCGCCACAGCTCTTGTTTGCGTATCGCTTGTATCATGCTGGCAATGGATAGGAATTCCAACAATGATGTTCGCCGCGGCGTTAAAAAATATCAGCGAAGATTATTTTGAAGCCGCGACGATCGAAGGCGCGAACAGCTGGCATATTTTCTGGAAAATAAAACTGCCGCTGATAAAACCTGTTGCGGGAATTATCGCCATCCTGACGTTCGTAAATAATTTTAACGCGTTCGATATTGTATTCGCCATGCAGAATGTTAACGGCGCGCCGAATTATTCAACCGATCTTATCGGCACTTTGTTTTACCGCGCAGGAATCGCGGGACAGCATCCTGTGGGCATTCCCGATCCCGGCATGGGTTCGGCAATCGCCGCAATCACCTTTTTTATACTCTGTATCGGAGTTATCCCCACGCTAAAATCAACACAGGCAAGGAATTAATCATGAGAAAAAAAACCTCTATAAACAAACAAAAACGAAATATATTTTCTCATGTTGTTTTAATAATCTGGTCGCTGGTTGTTTTATTTCCGCTTTGGGTGATGCTTGTCAATTCATTCAAAGACAGATTGTCAATTTATCAAAATCCCTTCGGACTTCCTTCAAAATGGAATTTTTCAAATTACGGACAAATTCTTGGAGACAGTAATTTTTTAGGATATTTTAAAAACAGCCTGACAGTCGTAGTGCTGTCACTTTTAATACTATTGATGATCACGTCAGCCGCGTCATATGCCCTTGCAAACTGGCGCGGAAAATTTTCGCGTATAATTTATTTTTTCTGCATCGCGGGCATGATGCTCCCCATCAAAATCGCTTCAATAAAAATTTTGGAATTGATCCGCGCTCTGGGACTGCATAACACAATTTGGGCGCTCATTCCGATTTACGTCGCAATGGGAATCCCTGTTGCGATTTTCATTCTAACTGAATTTATCCGCCAGATACCCGGCGAACTTATCGAAGCTGGAACCATCGACGGCGCGGGGCGTTTTAAAATTTTCAACAGAATTATTATGCCTCTTCTGCGTCCGGCTCTCGCATCTGTCGCAATTTATAATCTGGTTCCTTTCTGGAACGACCTGTGGTTTCCTCTCATTTTAATCACCGACGAAAAATCAAAAACACTGCTTTTAGGAGTTACGCGGCTTTTCGGTCAATATCAAACCGACTGGTCCAAAGTTCTCGCCGTCCTTACGCTTTCCGCCATTCCGGTAATTATTTTGTACCTGATCATGAGTAAGCAATTTATAAGAGGACTCACCGCGGGGGCAGTTAAGGGGTGACAGTCATCCTGCGCTTTATGCTAAAATAATTCATGGATCGAATTTTATACAAAAGCGGCGCCTGCGTTGTTGTTAATAAAATAAAAGGCGAAGCTGTCGAAGGCGCGAAAGACGGAATTTTAAATCTGCCGCAGGAGCTTAAAACATTTCTAAAAACTGATTTTGCCGAAGCTGTGCATCGCATTGATGTTCCCGTCACAGGCTGCGCTCTTTTCGCGCTTTCAAACGCCTCTCTTGAATTTTTGAATGCCGCTTTTGCCGGTAAAAACAATCAAAAAATAGAAAAACATTATTGGGCGATTCTTGAAAAACCCAAAAATCTCCCGCCTGAAGAAGGCGAACTTGTTCACTGGATAGAAACCAATACGCGCACAAACAAATCATTCGCGTACAGCGAAGCTTTCGCGGGAAGGAAAAAAGCCGTTATGCGCTATAAAATTACAGGAGAAGGCGTAAATTATCTTTTCATGGATATAGAAATTTTGACAGGCAGACATCATCAAATACGCGCGCAGCTGGCAGCTGCGGATTTACACATTAAAGGCGATCTGAAATACGGAGCAAAACGCAGCGAAAAAAACGGCGGAATCAGACTGCACGCAAGATCCCTTTTATTTCCCGATCCATTAAATAAGGAAGAAACTATCTTCGTAACCGCGGATCCCCCGGACATCGACAACCTTTGGCGCTCGTTTATGCTGGTGTCAGTCACCTGTTAAGAACAAACAAAATAACAAAAAAAAGTTAAAAAGGTGTCAGTCACCTCTTAAGATTATATAAAACGCTTAAATTATCGACATAGAAAATTTTACCTCAAAAAATATTTTTAAATTTTTCAAAGTTTTTTTATTTTCGAGCAAGCTTTTTGGCACCTTCGCGCCATATATATATAAATCTTTTTTTAGGAGTTGCTTATGAAATTTAAATTTTATTTTTTCACTTTAATTTTTCTGCCGTTTGTTCTGACATCCTGCGGCGTGGGGACCTCTTCCCATGTTCAAAGCGCCGGGCGTTTCCCCGCGGGGACCCCGGAAAAAAATGAGAGATCACTGTCCGCGTTTCAGCGCACGCTTGATGAAATCGCGGAACTTGAAAGAGCGGGATCGTGGTTTCAGGGATTATCTCTGACCGAATCGAGTATACGTGAAAATGCCGGTGATTACGCCGGCGCGGTTGCCGCCGCGTATAAAGAACTTGCCTGGGCTTACGGGCTTGGGCTTATAAAAAAGGAGGAAACTGAACAGGGACTTTTAAATGTTCTTGCCGCAAAAGAGGATGAAAGTATCTCGATCTGTTCAAACGCGATTATCGCGTTTATCAATGAAAGATGGGACGACGCCTCTTTTGCGCTTGAACATTTTTTTAACGAGCCTGATGAGCCTGACGGTTTTGGCAGCTGGATGGTTCTTGTCTGCGCTTTGGAGAAAAATAAGTCTTCAGGAACGGACGACAGGCGATCGGGCGAAGCGTACAAATCTATCCGCGCGCGTTATGCGCATTTTCCTGAGTACTGGTACCGCGGAGCAAGGGTTTTTTCAGGCGCGATAGCGGCGCAGTACGCGGAAAACTGCATTAATATTTCGCCGCTTGGACCTTTTGCGGGCGAATGCCGCGTAATAATCGCTTCATTCACAGGATTAAAAAAGGAAGACGGCATATCGATCAAAACCAAAATGGAAATTGAAAATATCATTTCGCAGTCGGTCAATCTGGGTAATCCTGAATTTTTAAATCCTTTGCTGCCGTTAATCGGACTCCCCGATAATCCTTACACAGTTTACGCTGTCGGCGCTTTACGCGCTTTAACAAGCGTGCCGAAATTCCGCGATTATTTCAGCTCTCAGGCGTCTTTGGCAAAAGGACGGCTGGCGGAACGGCTTTCGTATATTTGCCGCGGTTAAGGTAAGGATCAATATGAAAACACATATCTTGCACATAACATCTGCTCTGATTATCGCGTCATGCGCAGCGGCAATATCATGCGCAAAAACGCCTGATACTCGGACAATTCGTCTTTACAGCCTCGCTTCTGAAGCGTACGCTCAGGGAAGTTTCGCCGAAGTGACAGGAATTCTGTACAGGCAAAATAATTTTTTACCCTCGCTGATACTGCGCGCAAAAGCGGAATATTTTTTAGGCGATTTGGAAAAATCCGAAAACTCCTGCCGAATGGCGTTAAAACTGCGCCCTTCGTCTTTTGAAGCGGGTCTATACCTTGCAAAAACGCTCCGCGATAAAAATAAACTTACACAGGCGCGAAAGCAGATTGAATCATTGTTAGCCGACAATCCCATGGAAATCCGCGTCCTGCGGCTGGCAGCAGACCTCGCCTGCGCGGAAGGAAAATTTGACGAAGCTGTAATTTATCTTGACAGAGCTGTTGAGCTTTCCGCTGAAAACGCGATGGTTCTGCTGGACAGGGCAAGAATAAGCTGGGTCGCGGGCAGGGGAAGGGAAGCGCTTGATGATTTAAGCCGGGCAAGAGCCATGCTTCCGTGGGATACTCCGCTTCAACGCTCAATTTTAAATTTGGAAAAAATTATTAAAGAGGTAATGTGATGCGCAAAAATATTGCCGTACTTTTAATTTTTATCTGCGCCTCCGTTTTTGCAAACGAAAATGAATGGCGTTCTCTGACATTCGCTCAGGCAGCTGATCTTGCACTCGCGGCTTCCGCCGATTTAAGACATTCGCGGGCGTCTCAGGCTCTGCTCAAAAAAACATGGGTATTGGGAGCTCTCTCTTATTTTCCGCAGTTTGGAATCAGCGTTTCGGAAAATGACCGATTGCAGCAAATAGGATCTGATTCATTTATGAAAAATTACGGGCTTAATGTTGAACAGCTTGTCTGGGACGGCGGAAAATTATCGATGTCAAGAAAACTGGAGAAGATGGAACTTAATCTTTCATCCGTAAAACTGGACAGAATGGCTGACGAAATCGCCGAATCGGCAATCGCGGCGTACCGCAGAGTGCTGTCTTCCAGAGCGATACTCGGCATAAAAAAAGAAGCTTTAACAGTTCTGGAAGAGCAGCGGAAAATTCTTAATGAGGAAACTTCTCTCGGGCTTGCTCTTCCTGTAGATCTTGCAAGCGCGGACATCAGCATCGCGGAAGCAAAAATCGATTTACTCTCTCTTGAGCTTGAACTTGAAGAACTGCAAAAACAATTCCTTGAAATTCTCGGAATCGATTATATGCCGGTTTTGATCGAGAAAGTTGACATTTACAAAGGCGCCGTGTTTTCATCAGGTAACGTTCCGCTTCCCGCGGCAAACGCGGCGGCGGCTCTTGCGAAAGAAAAGAACCCGGATTTAATCGACGCGCGTTTTTCAATTACAAAAAAACAGATGGAATTGAAATACATCACCAATTCATGGATACCTAGTTTGCGGCTAACGGGAAACTTCGCGCTAAGCGGGCAGAGTTATCCGCTAACGCGCTACAACTGGTCCGTAGGAGCAAACATTGATTTTTCAAGCCCTCTGCTGCAAAACCGTTTTGCGACGCAGACAGGATGGGAGCCGTCGTCTTCCGGCAAATTTGACAGGACGGCTCTTGTTCAGACAAGTGTCACTCCGCTGCCCGATCCTGCATCCATTTACGGCAGAAGACAGGCAAAACTAGCTCTTACTCTTGAACAGGAAAAGTATCAGACAATTAACGAAAGGATCGGGCGGACAGCGGCAATCGCTTTGGAAAAATGCGGCTTTACGGAACAAAAACGGCTTTTGGCTCTTGAAGCTGTAACTCTTGGAAGTGAACGCTGCAAGATCGAAGAAATCAGGCTTGGTCTTGGGCACATAACTAGACTTAAGCTGATGGAAATTTTAATCGAACAAACTCAAAGAGAAATTGCCGCGATAGAAGCGGCGACTGCTTTGCTGGAAGCGGAACGCGAATTGGAAAAATTTCTGGATCTTAAACCCGGAGAACTTATCAACTTCGCGAATTCATTCAATACATCATCACAAACAAGGAGGAATTAATGAAAACAAAAATAATTTTATTACTTTGCCTGATATTTTTATCATGTTTTTCCTGCGAAAAACAATTAGAAAATATCATCGTTGAACCAAGAAAAGTAAGAGGAATACCTGCTGTTACAAAACAGCAGCCCGATGAAGCGTCCGGATTCGGCAGCCTGTCTTTTCTTACAAAGATAGACATTACGGCTCCTCAGGAAGCTGTAATAAAAAAACTTTATTTCCGCGAAGGAGATATTGTTGAACAGGGACAGATTTTAATTCAACTTGAAAATCCCCAGATTATTCTTGCGGTTGAACGCGCGGAAAATAATTATCAGCAGGCTTTGGCGGCGCGGAATTTATCCGAGGCAAGACTGCTCGAAGGAATTTTTCAGGCGGAGGCGCAGCTGCTCTCCCTTGAAAAAGCGGACGCTGAACTGAATCTCGCGAAAAGGAAATGGGAAGAAGACACGCGCAAACATCAGCATCAGGAAAAACTTTATAAAATCGGCGGCATCAACACAGAAGCCATTCTTGGCAGCCGCTTTACCATTGATACGGAATGGGAACAGCTTCGCTTAATGGAAAAAGAACTTGAGATTCGAAAGATTGGAAGCCGCGATAAAGATCTTATAACAGCGGGCATTTCAATTCCCGCCGACGCCGCAGAAAGACAAAACGCTTTTATCTCGCTTATGACATCAAGTTTAAACGCAGAGCTTGAAGCCGCTCACGCGCGCCTTGAAGCGGCTGAAAAAGAGCTGACTTCCGCGAAAATCGCGCGCGCGGAACTTAGGCTGCGATGCCCTTCGTCCGGCATTATCGGAGCGCGGTATCTTGAAGAAGGGGAGCGCGTGCGCCCTCAGGATAAAATTATCAGTTTGATTGATACAGCTTCGTTATACGCAATTTTTCCGGTGCGCGAAAAAGACGCGCTGAGGATAGAAAAGGGAATGTCCGCTTCTGTTTTTGTTGACGGAACGGGAGAAACAAGAGACGGCGCTGTCGATTTAATTTATCCGCAGGCTGACAGCCAGAGTTTAAGTTTTCTTGTGCGCGTTCTGCTTTTGAACGCGGGAGTTTCGGATATCAGGTTAAAACCCGGAATGTTTTCGCGCATTACCGTAAATCTTGGTCCGCCGAAAAACGCGGTATATATCCCCGAGTCCGCGATTTTTAACAGGAAAAATAACGAAGGAAGCGTTTTTGTAATTAACGGCAGCGCTTTGACAGAGCGGAAAATTTCGACAGGTCCCTCTCAGGGCGATGAATGTGAAATAACGGCGGGATTAAACGAAGGCGAATTAATCGTGCTTCGTCCCGGTCCTGAATTGCGGGAGGGCGTCCATGTTTCGGTTGCTGAATAAATTATCTACTCTGTTATGCGCGATTATATTCGCTTCATGCGGTTATATCGGTTATTTTATCGATCTTCGTCCGATTGTAATAACCATAACGCCTGATAATGACGATTCGATTTTACAGGATTATTACTCTCCGATAATATTAAAATTTGACACCGAAGTGGAAAAAACTGAAGCCGAAGGCATCCTTCAGATTAATTCCGATCTTGGAACGGTAAACGGAGATAAATTCTGGGTAGAAAACGAACTGTTTTTTATTCCCGTGCAGGGATGGACAGCAGGGGTGCGTTATACGCTAAATCTTGCGGGAACAATTCAATCGATAGACGGAAGAGATGCGCGCATTGAGCGTTTTGTTACGTTTTACGCGATTAATAAAAATTCTCCCCCTGTTCTTGATTGGCACAGCCCGTCAAACGGTTCATCATTAGGAGCGGGCAATCCTGTTCTTGAATTTTGTTTTTCACATTCAATGGACAGGCTCACGGTTGAATCGGCTCTTGTCCTTGAAGGAATTGGAAGTAAAACTTTTGAATGGCTTAATGAAGACTGTCTTTTAAAAGTTATTCCCGATAAAGCGCTTTCTCCGTGGACGATTTACAAATGGACTCTTAAAGATTCCGCAAAAAGCGCCGACGGAGTTCCGCTTCCAAAAACTTATTCGGGTTATTTTACAACCGATCTTGATAAAACTCTTCCAAAGGTTACAAACGTATATCCTGTTTCGTTTTTAAACGGATGCTGGTATCCTGCCGGAATAAATCTTGAATCGGGTTTTTACCGCGGGTACGGAATAGCGGTTTCGTTTAACAAACCTATGGGAGAAAGCGCTCTTCGCTCATTGCGGTTTGAACCTTCTCTTGCGGGAAGAACAGAATATTTATCTGAAGACAGCGTCGTTTTTATTTTAACAAGAGACCCCGAACCTGAAACGACTTTTACATTGATCGTTTCGGGTGACACAAAAGACAGCGAAGGTTTAAAAATCGGCAGTGATTATAAAATATATTTTACGGCAGATATCCCATTTTTAAAAATTAATTCAATAACTTTTAACGACGGCAGCGAAATAGAAGATTTAACAAACGCAAATAATTTATACCGGATTAAAGCCGCTCAGGGAACAGGGCAGGCGCTTTTATCTTTTAATTTTTCGCTGATGTTCGGCAATGAGGAAAAGCAAAATACTCCTCAGAAAATTTCGCTGTCTCCGTTTTTTCCAAAATCGCTTAAACCGGCCGCTTTGCAGTATGTCGTCTGGATTTCAGGCGATCGTTTAATCATGCAATGGGAAGGTTTAACTCCGTCAGACGATGTTCCTCATTATTACAAACTTATTATTCCCGGAGGAAAAAGCGGAATCAGCCCTGATAAGGGCATTTATATGAAGGAAGATATAATTCTTTATCTGGAGGCGGTAAAATGAAATTAAAACTGTTTTTAATATTTATTATAATATTTTCTTTTAACTCTTGCGATATTTTAAGATTTTCAAAATTTGAAATAACGTCATGGACTCCGGGGAGCGGATTTCATTCACAGCCGGAAAATATTATTATTTCGATTGATTTTTCTAACGAGCCTGACAAGGCAAACGCGCAGCGTAATTTTTCTTTAATGGGAGATTCTGTCCGCGTAAAAGGTAATTTTCTCTGGAACGGGAACACAATGGTTTTTAATCCGTTAACGCCGCTTGAAACAAACACAGATTATGTTATAACGCTTTCGGCGGATGCTCATGATACAGAAGGTCTTTCTCTTGACAAAGCGTTTAAAGGAGATTTTACAACAAGGAAGGACAATACGCGCCCTGTTTTGATTTCGTTTTATCCTTCATCGTTTGAAGAAATCATCGATCCAAAAACAGAAATAATTTTAAATTTTTCTTTACCTGTGCCTCTTATTACCCTGTATGACAATGTATCATTCATACCTTCGATTACAGGTTATTGGCAATTAAATGACGAAGGCACGCTGGCGCGATTTACGCCCGCTGAGCAGTGGGCGCAGAATACGCGTTACGAAATTCATTTATCAGCTTCATTGTCAGATAACAATGGAATGACAATCGGCAAAGATTTTACTAGCGTTTTTAAATCGCGGACTTTTAGCGAAGCCCCGTACCTTGTAAGCGTCAGCCGCGTTTTAAAAGACGGCGCTGTCATTCAGATGGATCGCGGCAGAGGCTATTCAGGCGCGGCGGAACCGCCTGTTGAAAACGCCGGAATCGAGAAAGATGACAAGTTTCTGCTTGTTTTTTCCAAGCCTGTAGACAGCGCTTCTGTAAAAAATTATACAAGCGCCGAAGACGGTCCCGGATTAATTTTAGAAACGCCGCCGGGATTTAAAACAAATTTTACTTTCGCGTTTGAGAGCATACCGTCATATGAAAGCAGGTTTACATTAAAAATAAAAAGCGGCATAAAAGACATTTCAGATAACGAAACAAAAGAAGAATACATCTACAGATTTTTCGCGGATGGAAAATTCTCAAAACCGCCCGAACTTGCAGGGATCAGAATACCGATGGCTCCGTACAATGAAACAGATCAGGAAACGGTTTTTTATAAAGCGGATTCGCTTTTTAATAAAATTCCTGTAACGGATGATTTTTATCCGTCAGGAGAAACGGTTAAAACATGGATTGAACTTTACTTTGAAACAGCGCAGGGCGCCTATATCAATTTATTTTCTTTGATGGATTTGTTTCAAACAGAGACAAGCAACAATGTGCTTTCATTTTCGCCGCATTATATAAAAATTAATAATTTCGCGGTAACGAATCCGCAAAAAGGTTTTGAAAATTTATCAAGAATAGAAATTGAAGGAGAACTTACCAACACAACCAATTTTGGAATAATTTATTTCCAAATCGGCGCCGGACTTTTAGACAGTCTGGGAAATAAAAACGAAAAAATGCAGCGAATCCCGCTGTTAAAGTAGGCTGAACATGAAAGGATTTATCAGTATTTTTGTCCGCCGTCCTGTAACTGTAATAATGACGCTTGCGGCGCTGATCATGGCGGCTATTTTTTCGCTTTTTTCGCTTCCTGTTAACAGGCTGCCTGAATTTTCCGTTCCAAGAGTGACAGTTGAAACGATCTATTCGGGCATGGCAGCTGAAGAAATAAGAAGCATGGTTACAATTCCTCTGGAAGACGGTCTTTCGCCAGTTAAAGGACTTGAAAGAATGCGAAGCGTTTCCCGCGACAATTGTTCCATTATAAGCCTTGATTTCCGCTGGGGCACGGATCCGATGGCGGCTTCTGTTCTTGTGCGCGAAGCTGTCGACGCGATTTATCCCGCTCTTCCCGAGGGAGTCAGAAAACCGGCGGTAACATCGGGCGATTCAGGCGCGCAAGCGCACGCTGTTATCGCGGTAAGTTCACATAACGGAAACAATGAATTTGCGCGAAAACTCGCCGAATATGAGATTCAGGCGCGTCTTCGCAGAATCGACGGCGTTGGCTCTGTTACGCTTTCGGGCGGAGAGATTACCGAGGAAAAACTTTTGCTTGACACTGCGCGTCTTTCCGCTCTTGGATTGTCTCCTTCCGACTTTATCAATTTGCTTGCGCAGGAAACGGCTGATATAAGCGCAGGAAACGCGCGCGAGGGAAACATGGAACTTGTTGTTGTAAGTTCTGGAAAACCGGATTCCGTTTCTTCTCTTTCGCAGATTGTCCTTCCCGTAAACGGCGGCTCAATTAAAATTGAAGATACGGGAAAAATGATTAGCGCTTCCGCGAAACAGGAGAGTATCTTTGTATACAACGGAAAAAAAGCCGCCGCTCTGGAAATTTACCGCAGACCCGGCGCCGATCCTCTGCGGCTCTCGAGAGAAATTAAAAAAACTGTAAATGAAGCGTCGTTAATTTTTTCCCGTGACGCGAAAATCGAAATTGCCGCTGAATCATCCTCTTCGCTGATAAGCGGTATAACGGGTCTTTTAATTTCCTCGGCGCTCGGCGCGCTTGCGGTAACAGCGGTGCTTTTGTTTTTTATCCGCCGTTTAAAATACAGTCTGCTCGCGGCGCTTTCCATACCGGTTTCAATAGCGGCGGGCATTTGTGTTCTTTCAGTTACGGGAAAATCATTGAACAGCATGAGCCTTGGCGGGCTTGCGATGGGCATTGGGCTTGTCTCAGACATCAGCGTAATAATTCTTGATTTGCTTCACCGCGCTTTTGACAAAAATTTAATAAAACCCGAACCGCAGGAAATCGCGGGAAAAGCGTCGTCCATCGCGGGATCAAGCGCGGCTTCCACAATTACAACTGCGCTTGTTTTTATACCTGTCATCATGCTTCCGGGACAATTGGGCAGCCTGTTCGGCGACATAGCGATAGCGCTGGTCGCGGCGGTAACAGCAGGGTGGCTTTACGCTCAATTTTTTCTACCGTCGTTTTATTTATTATTATGGGGCAGTTCCGCGTCTCATAAGCAAAATATCAATAAAAAATATTCAGTTGGTACAGACGGCAGCCCTTTGCTGCGAAACAACCCTGTTTTTCATTACAACCTTGCGAAAAAATACGCTAATTTTCTTTCTTCAGTTCTCCTAAGATCCAAAAAACTTTTCGCAATTGCTGTTTTGTTGAGCGTTCTAGGTTTCTTAGCGCTTATTGTGCAGCCGGTTGTTTTTATTAATCCTGATGACGCTGAAGAAGTATGGGTTTCGGTAATTTTCCCCCCCGGTACTATGCTTCATATCGCAGAAGAATCAGGTATAGAAATTTCTTCTATTATCTCAGGGCTGCCGTCTGTAAAAACTGTTTATGGAAGAGCCGGCGCGGAAGAAGAAGACGTTATCCGCAGAGCGGATATTAATTACAGAAAAGAAGAATTAATTTTACGCTGCGCGCCTGAAAAAAAAGTAAAAGCGGAAAAAACGCTGGCTGATATTAACGCCGCTTTTAAAAATTATAACGATTATTCACTGACCGCGTATTTTCCAAGAGACAGGGCGGAAGTCCTTTTGGGATTATCCTCGCAGAGAACATACGCAATTAAAGGCAACAACAGGGACGAACTTTTGGAACGCCTTGATGCCGCGAAAGATGTTTTTAATTCCGCCTCTGTTACAGTAAATTTGCGCCCAAGCGGACAAAGACCCGAACTGCGGTTATATCCAAACAGGGAAACATCGGCTTTCCTTTCAATGCCCGCGGCGCAGATAGCGCAGACTCTTTTCATCCTGAACGAAGGGGTAATAACGACAAAACTGGAAATTGAAGGCAAACCCCTTGATGTGCGCGTAACGGGTAAAACTCTCGAAGACCCTGCAGGTCAGCTTGAGCAAACGCCGTTAAAAACAGGACAGGGTAAAACAGTTTTTCTGGGGTCCGTCGGCAGAATCGAGAAAAAAGAAGCCGAAGCGTCTCTTGCGCGCCTTGATCGATCCGACGTGATTTATACCGATTTTTCAACCGGAGAAAAATTACCAAAAGCGGTTAAAGAATTTGCTTCACGGGTTTCGTGGTTTTCGGGAGCGGACGATTCTGTTTTTAAAAAGTATTTTAATTCTTTGATCATATATGTATTTCTGGTGCTGACTCTTTTGTACATGACAATGGGAGCGCAATTTGAATCGTTTTTACTTCCTTTAATACTGATGATGACCATTCCGTTTTCTCTCGCAGGAGCGGGACCTGCCCTTTTAATAAGCGGATCAAAAATTGATTCAGGCGCGATACTCGGATTAACAGCTCTTTTCGGGCTTGTGGTAAATAACAGCCTTATTCTCTTTGAAGTAAGCGATCAAAAAATTCGCGCCGGCTTCTGCGCTCGGGACGCAGTTTACAGCGGAGCGTGCGAGCGTTTTCAGGCGATTTTAATCACAATGGTAACGACAATTTTCGCTCTGCTTCCGCTTATTTTCAGCCCGCTTGGAAATTCGCAAAAATCGATGGCAGCCGCGATGTTGGGAGGACTCACTGTATCAACATTAATTAGTTTATTCGCGATTCCTCCGGTTTTAATAAAATATTTTAATTACACGTCACGCAGTGAAATAAAAATTGAGGCGGAAAAATGAAAACACTAACGGCGTTTCTGCAAAGAAAAAAAATGAGTTTATGCGTATTGGCTGGAATATGCGCGTTATCTGTTTTTATCCACGTGACTCCATATAATAGGATAAACCAAAACACAGGAGGTTCTTATGTAGTAAAAATCAAACATCACGGGATTGACGCCGCGGAAATGGAAAGAAGCGTAACTATTCCTCTGGAAGACGCTCTTTTTTCAATTCCCGGCGTCAGTGCCGTGCAAAGTTCCAGCGAAAACAGCGTATCAAACATTTTTATCCGGTTTAAACCCGGATTGCATGGAAGATATGAGGCGGTCCGCGACGCGGCGCAAAGAATTTACGAATCTCTTCCATCATCCGCGCAAAGACCGGAAATCTACAGTTCAAATAATTCAAGAACGCCTGTCTGGTCAGCTGCGGTTATCGCGGATAATTTTAATGATGAAAACGAAATGTTTTTAGCGGCGCAAATGCTGGAAAAAACCGTAAAACCAAGGTTTGAAAGCCTTGAAGGAGCCGGAGAAGTTATCATTTCAGGCTCCGGGTTAAAAGAAATTTATATAATTTTTGATCAGGAAAAAATATCAAACCTTGGACTTGAGCCCGCAGCCGCGGCTTCATTTCTTGGAATGAACGATTCTATTTTTTCAGGCGGATCAATCATACAATCAAATAAGGAGGTTATTTTAACGGTAGACGGCCGTTACGCGTCTTTAAACAACGCGCTGATTCCGCTTGGAGAAGGCAAATATGCCGTACTTTCGGATATTGCGCAAATTACAGAACATGAACGCGAGCCTGAAATTTACTCCAGGTTAAACGGAAAAAAAACGGCAAGCATCGCTGTCCTTGGAAGATCAGACGCAGACCTGCGAAAGTTATCATCCGATATAAAAAAGGAGTTGGCAGCGTTATCCGCCATGGAAACGCAGCTTAACCTTGAGTTTGTAGTTTTATCCGATCTTGGAGCGGAAGAAAGCGCGGCTTTTAATTCAGTTTTATACGCAGCCATATCAGGCGCAATAATGGTCGCTTTTATAAGTCTTCTATTAAATAATTCACAGCGCGCAAGTAACATGAATATCGCCGGATTTTTCTGCGCTCTTTCAATTCCTGTAATCTGTTTAATTTCTATGGCTGTTCTTTCACTGTGCGGCTTTTCGCTGAACGGTCTCCTCCTCGCTGGAATCGCCGCCGGATCTGGAACCGCAATCGACGCCGTCATTCTCTGTTCAGAAAAACTGCGAAAATGCCTGAACTATAAAACCGCTTCGGCGGCTTTATCATCCCTTGCAGGACCTTTATTAGCAGGCGCGGCAACAACCGTCGTTGCTCTCATCCCATTATATTCAATAGAAAATAACGGGGCGAAAATCATCGCAAGCGCGGTTTCTGTTGTAACAATCACTTCGCTTGTTTTAAGTCTTACGCTGCTTCCTCCCCTTCTGCTTTGGGGATTGAACGGTAAAAAACCGCGTCTTTCTTTTAATGTTATGCAATTTTTAAAACCAACGGCAGGAAAAATTTCCCGCCATCTTTGCAGATTTCTCGCCGCTGTTATAAGATTCTGTTCTTTTTGTCCTGTTGTCATTCTGTCAGCATGTATCGCGGTTACTGCCTGCGCGATCATCATGTTATTTGCAAAAGGCGCTGACACGGGGAGTTACGGTTCACAGGACTCAGTTTACGCGCAGGTTGAATTTAAAGGCGGCCTCCTCGCGCAGGAAATTGACCGGCTTTTATCCGCATACAGCGATCAGCTTTTAAAAACGCCGGGAATAAAAAATATCGAAACAGGAGCAAGAACAGGTTCGGGCTCTCTTTTAATCTCGTTTGATCCGAATTTAACTAAGGCTCATCTTATAAGAGAAGCGGCAAAGCAGACGGAAATCCCGGGTGGTTTTGTTTTCTTTCATGAAGATTCGCAAAAAGAGCGTTTTTGGGAAATTTTTATTTACGGCGATGAAGATAAAAAGTGCAGAGAAATCGCGGAAAAGTTCGCTTACATCTGCGCTTCCAATCCGCTGATAAAAGAAAGAGTTTTAAATTTTAAACAGGGGAGCAATAAACTGATTCTGCTTCCTGACAGGGAAATATTTTCTGAATCAAAAATCAGTTTTTCCGCGGCGGCAGGCAGAATTCGCGCGGGAGTGTACGGACCTGTCACATACAAAAGACTGATTTCCGGCGCGGAGACAGACGTAAGAATCAGAACGGGCAATGACGCATCACGTCAGTCCAGAGAAGGATTAAAAAACCTGCTTGTTTCTTCATCTATCGAAGAAAATATTTTCTATCTGCCTGTTGACTCGCTTTTTAATTACAAAGAAGATTCAGAGCCGTCCAGCATAAGAAGGGATAACCGGCGAAGATACGCGTCAATTACAATTTCTACTAAACCTATGGATCCGCGGCGCGTAGAACAAGAATTGGCGGTTCTGTTTCAAAGACTTGATCTGCCTGCGGGATACTCAATTGAATTTGATCCTGACGCGTTAAAAAAAAGCAAAGATTTATCATCTGCGATTTTATCTTTAATAATGGCGGTTATTTTTTGCTACATGATCATCGCTTCCATAAACGAATCTTTTACAATTCCGCTTCTTGTTCTTTCCGCGGTTCCGGTTTCATTAGCTCTTCCGGCTATTTTTCTGGTTTTGTCAGGCAGCGCATACAGTCAGGCAGTCGCATGCGCTTTTATCGCCGTAAGCGGAATGACAGTTAACGCGGCGATTTTATGCGTTGACAGCGTCAGGGTAAAACTTAGAAACGGAGTAAAAAAAACTTCATTAAGTTTATACTGCGCTCTTCGTTTAAAAATGCCGGCTCTGCTTTCTACAACAGGCACTACCGTAGCGGGCGCAATTCCATTTCTTTTTCTTTCGGAAGGAGCAAACGGATTAATACGCGCTTTATCGCTTGTAGGCGCGCTGGGAGTCGCAGGTTCATTTTTATGTTCTATCACAATTATTCCGTCTCTTTTATCAATTTCCAAATTTTTTATAAACACGCAAAACACAATTCCGCTTGTGCGGAATGAAAAACACAATTTTGGAGTTCAATATGACAGTTAAATTTTTTAATAAAACAATATCAATATTTTTAGCATTAATTATGATAACGGGATTATTTCCGCCATTTTTATTTTCACAGCCAAGCCCGTCTTCGTTCAAGGAAGTAAAGGGTTTTAACAGCTCTGTTTTTGATAATCATTTCAGCAGAGCGGACAGGGAAATAGACGCCGATCGCTGGCTGTTAGAAGCGGAGTTTGGCATAACGCAGGCAATCTGCGTATGGGAACTAACCGCGGAAAAATTATATGATAATCCCGGTGAATTATACGAAGCGAAAAATCAGCTTAAAAAATGGAGCGATGAAGAACTTGAAAAACGTTTTTCCCAATGGCTCATGGGCAGGTTTTTCGGCAAAGCGTCAGAAAACGCGTTTATTAAACTTTCCAGTTCCTTCGACGAAGTGCAAAAAAATTATTCATGGCATCTCGATAAAGAAGGTAACATTATTTTTGACGCTCAAACGGGCGATCCTCTTGTAATAAGACCGAATGATGAAGACAGGGAATTCTCTCACGATTTAATTCTATGGCGCGGAGAAACAAGCGATTTAATAAAAACCGCGAATAAATCTTATGATAATGCCGCGTTAAATATTTTCCCCGAACTTCTGACATATATACCTTATGAACTGCGTGAATCCATGGGTAATGTCATCAAAGAAACAATAAATCTGCAAAGTATCAGCTTAAAAAATGAATTTGAAAATATTGCAGCAAGAGAAGAAAGAATATTTTCTAGCCGCCGCACAAGAGATATATGGAGCTTGCGCAATAAAAGCGAAAACGAAGCCGCGCGTATCTTTACAAATAAATTAATAACGGAAACTGAGGATTCCTGCAAAAAAGGAATGGAAGAGCTAAACGCAAAAATAGAACAGGCGGCGGCAGGAACTGACGATCTTGCGTTGTTAGGTGAAGAATGGCTTCGTCTTTATCAGGAGCAGTTTAACAGGGGGTTAGAAGCGTGGGAAAACGCGGAAGAAAGATTTTTTATAAGAAGAACTGAATGGGAACAGGATTCCGCGCTTTTATTTTCACAGGGAGACGCTGCATGGATTGCCGCATTTGAAGAATTTGATAAAGAAAAAGAAAAATGGGAATTAAAAGCCAAAGAATTATTTGACGCAGGCGATAAAATGTTCAGCGGATTATCCGAAGATTTTGAAAAATCAATTGCCAAAGCAAAAGAAGAATTTGAATTGAGTATGAAAGCGCGTTTAGGAGAAGGAAAAACAAAAGTAAAAGCGTTAATCGATATGTATATTCTCTGTTCTTCCACCGCTTTATCCGCGCTTGAAAATTATAATTTCTGGAAAAAAGAAAATAACGAAACAGAAACTCAAAAAGCGTACGCCATGTATTCATCTTATCTGGGCAAAGCCTCGGACGTTAGACAGGAAATACTTGACAATTATGCATCGCTATTCGGGACAGGCGCGTTAAAAGACATTTTATCTCCCAATGCATCAAGCGAAGATTTTTATCTTGATGATTATCAACTCGCGTTAATTAAAGCGCAGGCGCTTGTGCTGTACTGGGAACGAAAATCAAAGATCGCGGAATCGGTTATGACTTACGCGCAAGAGTTAACGGCGGGAAGATTAACAGAAGCCGAAGGAACTCTTGCATGGAAGGAAGCGAAAGACGCGTATGAAAAATCCGTTATTAATTACGAGAAAGAATTAAAATATTTAAATGATATAGGAAAAAGTATTCAGTCTCAGATGAATTTACTGGACGAATTGGCGGCGGTAATGAAAGCTGAAGAAGAAAAATTAGACAGATTAAATTCCGATTATACCGCGTTAGTTTCAATCATGGGCGGAAATCAGGAGGACAAGTACCTGTTGGATTTTAATGTTAAATACAGCTTTCTTGTTGATAAATACAAAACATTTACAGAAAAAGGAGTAAACGCCGTATACAAAAATCTTCTTGAATACGGAATGAAATGGGATACGGCGGAAAACAGGAGAACTGTAAATGAAATTTTAAATCTAATGGTTAACGGCGGCGATGACTATATATCTCTTGAAGAACTGGAAAATAATGTTTTAAAAGGCGAAGAATCAAAAATCAATCTGCAAATCCGGCTTGCCGCAATTGAACTTTTTAATAAATCAATCCAAAGCAGCGCCGATTGGTATTCCAAAGTAAAAGAAAACGCTTTAATAAAAAATGAAAAAAAAGAAATATTCGCAGAAGATTTATATAACCGCCTTAAGGAGGACTATGACAACGCTTTAGAGTTATTAAAAGAAAAACAACTGGAATATGAATCAAAATATAAATTGAAAGATTCAATAGAACTTCCCGCAAAGGAGCCTGAAAAAATTCCAATTCCTTCTTTGGAAGAATATCTTGCGAAGTACTCTGACGAATTGGCTTATTGCGAAGGATTGCTTCAGCTTTATACGGAATTTTTTAGCGTATGCCCTTTTATTCAGGAAGAAATCTGGCTGGATTCCTACAATTTAATGACTTCATTATTTGAAAATTACGGACTTAATCAAACTAACTCCTCTCTTCCCGGCGCTCAAAGCATAAGTGACGCGATTAAAAGAAAATCCGGGGATTTTATTTATAATGCCTCCTTTTTTATAATTGAATTTGAAAATTGTTTTTCTATTATTCCTCAATGGCTGGAACATGAAATTAGCGGCTGGAAGGATTCTTTAATCGAGTATTTCGCGGCATACGCTCTTAATAATAATGTTCAACCCAAAAAAGGAGCCGCCGTTTTATTTGCGGAACAGGAAGAAATAAGCGCTAAATGTATCGCATTATACGATATTATTAATTCACAGGATACAATAGACGATTATTATTTAGCTGAATCAAATAAAACATTAATAAACATGATAAAAGATTATAACATGCTGAATTATATGTATCAGATTACAGAATCATTTGAAGAAATTTACGCCGTTTCTCAATCAAAGGATGAAAAACACTGGCGTGAATATTTGTCGTATGAACATTCGATAAATAATATATCTTCTTTTAAAAAAGCGGCGTCATTGGAAGAAGGCATATTAGCCGACACATTATACTACGCAGATTATTTTACAAACAGGATTAACGATTCATTCAATATTTATAAGGATAAAAATATCAATACAGATGAAACCGCGGAATATTATTACTATTTATATTCCGATGAAATTCTAAAAAATATTATCAATTTATACTCGTTGAATTCTCTGTACAATGATTTTGAAGACGCCGCCAGAGCTTACGAGTATTCAAAAATGTCGCCTGATATGGCGAAAGCCGCGCTGTCAGCGCACAAAGTATTAATAGAAACGCAGGAGGGAAATTACAATCATGCAAGGAACAACTATTTCGCGGCGGCTGACATCTTTATTGGAATTGGCGGTGATTATGACAAACAGTACGTCAAACTAAAATTATCGCATGAAAATACGGAGCAAAAACGATTTGAATATGAAAAGCAGGACGCCATTCAAAGATGGGCAAGCACTTCATATTTAGATACGGATGTTATTGATCTTGAAAATACAAAAAATAAATTAACAAGAGCTAAGACAGTCTTAAACGTTCTCACGGATATTTTCGGCGGTAATAACAAACATTCATCAGGCGATCCCGCGTATGAAGCGTTGTATTCGGCTTACGAGCAGAGTTTCAGCGCGAAAATGAAAGTGCTTGAAACGGTTAATTCGTTATCATCTGTTCTTTTAGAAGAATATAAAAAAAATGATTTATTATACTCTCAATATCAGACTTCATTAAACCAGCTTGGCAGTCCGGATCAAAGCATTTTAAATATAATCACGGTAAAGAATGGACGCCTTGCGTTTTCCGCTGATGGTTCCAATTCCGCGGCGTTATCGGATTATTTTAACGGATCATATAAAAATGAAGAAGAAAGATATGACGTTAGTTTATATGAATTGTCTTTAAGAGGGCTGAATGAAAGAATGACAAAATATTTTTCCAATCCTGATAAGTACGCCCAATGGAGTTACGCGAGAGATTATCTTCTTCTTTCGATGATAAATTCAAACAAAAATTTTGAAGTTTTAAAAAATTATTATTCAGGAGCCAATGTTGGCAAAAGCAGCGGAGACATCGGAAAATTAATGATTAAAATTGACACAAATGTTTTTGTAAAAAATGAATTCAGTATTTATGAAAGAATAAAATCATCGTCAGGCATTGATTCATACGAGAACACATGCTTTGATAACTGGAAAAGTTTAAGCGAGGAAGAGAGAGCGGATCTTGAATTTTATGTCATTCTGACTCTGGCAAACAGCAATGGTTATACCGGAGGTTTTGAAAAATATATGGCTTTACAAGTAACCGCGAATGCTTACGCTTACGCGGAACATTACTGCGGTTATGCGCGCCGAAGAAAGAATGACGCTGTTGATTATTTTTTTAATAGAATTCAAATAAATAAAATGATCGAAATGAATAATAATACTTTTAATAAAATAAAACCGAGTTATCAAAAATTACAGGAAATAGTAAATGACTGGATAATAAAGCTTCAGCAAAATCTTTCGTTAAACCAAACTAACATATCAAAATACAAAGAATCATGCAAAAAAATCGCTCTGCTGAATGATAATAAAGAAGCGGGGTTATATGTTACATGGGATGATATTTACTCTACGCTGCTATCCGCGGGAAAGATGAATAATGAAGCAATTTCTGATGTTGAAATATACTGGGAAACAATGCTGGAAAGCTCAAGCGGCTCGTATACAAGCGTTAACGACGCGCTTATGAATCTGCTTAAATGGACGCAGGCTAAAGAAACGGAAAATAAAAATGCGCTGGAAATATACTGGTTGAATACGGCTGTAGCGCAAAAAGACAGAGAAAACTCTTTTTTAACGGCGGTGGAGTCTTATATTTCAGGTTCGATTAACATCAATCAACTTAAAACAGCGGCTAACAACGCGTATAAAAATAAAGCGGTTATATCAAAAAACCACCTGGATAATATGCACACAGCAATGCTGAATAATCTTTGGATGTACGAAAACATGAATGCGGACTTTAAAACAGAATTCCAAACGCTTGGAGAAGAAATAATAACGATAACAGAAAAAATAATGAAAGACAGATATAACGCGGAACTAAAAGCAAGAGAAGCGGAATGGAATCAGACATTGGCGGGATTTAAAGATAAATACAAAGAATGGGTAAAATCCGCCGCTCTTATTGTGGAAAATGGAAGAAATGCCTGGGAAATAAACCGGCAAAAAATGAAATCCGCCGAGAAACAATGGGTTGCAAATTTCTTGATTGAACATAACCGCGTAAGCGATGAATGGGCGCTTGCATATCTTGCAGGACTTCAGGACAAGGAAATATGGCTTGAGCAGGCAGCCAACGCGTATTATCAAGCGTCAAGCGAATCGCTTTTATCGCTTATCGGAGCGGAAGGAGAACGATTATCGCGCTTTATTGACACAAGAGAGCCTATCGGCGTTTCTGTCGATCTTTCACAAGCAAATACCCTTATGGAAGGATTATTAAAATCTTCAGGAATCGCGAATATGTCCGGCGCATTCGGTTCGTTAAACAATACAAGCGCATATTCTCCGCTTGTAAAACGCGGCATCGGAGGCGCTTTATCATGGGATGCGGCTCTTGTTAAAACAGCGGCATCCGATCTTGCAAGAAAAACAAATGAAGAAATAGCGAACGCCGAAACAAGAAAAATTGCATATAACACGCGCATAACCGCGGAAGAAGCGGTAAAAAAACTGACCGTAAGCGTGCAGACAGCCAATAGTAAATTTACAGACAGCATGGATAACGCCTACATTGTAAACGGGCTTTGGGGAAAAAGCGGAAATAATTATGTTAAGGATGTTATAAAAGGTTCAACGCTTTTTGATCCCATAGTTTCCGAAAAGGTCACAATCGCAGGCTATGCAAGTTTTATGATGGAACCTGTAACTCTTAAATCGAATCTTGATGAAAACTATCTTGCAAATCTGAATTCAATCGCGATAAATGAACTGCTGACGAATGTTTTTGCCGAAATAGAAAAAATAACCGCGGATATCTTTGGTAACAGTGAAAATTCTATGGGAAAATTTAACGAGCATATCGGGCAAAATCCCGTTACCAAACCGGAAGATGAAATGGGTAGAAAAAGAAAAGATGTTTTTGTTAATGAAGGCTCAGGAGAACTCGGACGCCTGATTTCAGAATTAATTTACTGGTCTATAGTTGAAAATTACGGATTAGAAGAACTAAAAACCGCGGCATGGGACAAACGAATGTGGGATGACGAAGGAAGCTGGTTTAAATCGCCTACGCTTCGCTCCGTGGGCTCAATTGCAGGCTCTATAGTTGCCGGGATTGCGACAGGAGGCGCATTAACATTTGCAGGCATTGCGCTCTCTGCAGCCATTAACTCAGCGAGTGAAATTGTGTTCAGTTCATTAGACGTAATGCAAGGGTATAAAAGTATTGATACCGCGGCTTTTAATGTCGGCAAAACAATTTTAACAAATACAGCAACCAGTTTCAGCGCAGGCGCGTTCAGCGGAATAGACGGAGCGAAAGGCATTTTAGGTCAGGGACTCAGCAGCGCGATGACAGGCGGTTCAGCAGGCACGATAATGTCTCAAACGATCACGGCAGGGCTGCAAACATTTACAACCGGGCTATCCACAAGCTTAATCAGCGGAATCACTTACAACAGCGAAAATGGTTTTAGCTATTCAGGCGAAATCGTACAAGCAGGCATAAAAGGAATGTTAACAAATTCATTAACATCAATGACAAGCGCTCTTGTCAGTTCAAGTCTGACATCAATTAACAGCAGCCTCGATATGAGTAAATTGAAAGGTTTTAGTAACATCAATAAAAGCGATCTTCAGAAATTCAACAACCTTACAGGCTCTCTCGCCGGACAGGGAGTAAATTACGCCATGGGCAACGATTTTACCTTAAATGTGCTTAACCTAGGCATACTTACAGATAACAAGGTTAATAGCGGCATACTTGAACTGCATCTTGGACGAGGCGGCGCCGCGGTGAACATCGGCACAGGAGGCGCAAATGTCAGCATCGACAATTTAATTCATTCAATTAAAGGAGCCACGGTTTGGAACACAAACAACAATATCAGCAGATACATCGAAGATCAAAGCAAAGAAGGAGGAAACGGCTTCGATTCAAATGTCACCTTACGCGCACAGTACGGCTACGGAGATACTGTTCAAAAATCTCAGTTATCTGATATACTCAAAGGAAGGACGCTGATAGACACAAGCGCTGAGGGAGATTATATTGCAAAAACTGACAATGAGAACAGTAATAGGGTGATACATTTGGCAAATTATCAACAGGGCATGAGTGCGGAAGATCAATTCCTCCTTGCGACAGTTTTTGGACATGAAGCTTACAGGGACGGGTATAAAACCGGTGAATTTAACGCATCCGGAAATTATGTGACAAAAAACGCAAGCTTTAATGAACTCAAAGACGCTTCAATTGCAAGAATTATTATGGCAGATCGCATTAATGAAGAAAACAATTGGTTTTATAATGTATTTGAGGGATTAGCTTATGAAAGTGTTATACTGGATCATGCAAAAACCACAAGAAATTTTTCCGAGTTTGAAGATTATCTGACTCTTGCTTACAATAATACCGAAGATTATCAATGGATATCAGTAAACAACAACGGTAACTACCAAAATATTTATAAATCAGTCCCTCTCTTTAATTCAGAATTGACAGATAAACGTATAACAGAAGTAAATCAACAGAGGTTGGCAGACGCGTTTGAAAAATATTCAAGTACATTTACTACCGAGAGTCAATGGCAAAACGCAGATACTATATATAATGATTTTATAAATAATAAAAAACTTCAAAGTGATTGGGGTTACAGAGACGTAAGTCAAACATCAATAGCAGGTTATGGTTGTATGTTTATGTCTACAAAATATGGTATTGAAGCAATTACAGGAGGATATGTTAACACGCTTGCTTTACATGGTTTTATAAAAAATAATAATTACCTTGCGAAAAATACGGATAATTTGTTGTCCAAGGAATTAATGGCAACAATAATGACTGAATATACAAACGGACAGTATAAAGTAGAATATGTCAGCGCTTTTGGAGGATCGCCAAGTATTGATACGCTAAATCTTGTTGAAACATCACAGGAAAAATATCTGGCGCATCTTAGAATACAAAATCCAAATGTAAATAACGCTCTTATACATTCTGTAATGGTATCAGGCATTGATCATAATAAATCAGAAACCGGTCAAATAACGGGGATAAATACAGTTCATGTGGCAAACCCATTGCTTCCATCAAACCATTTTAATACCCGAACAAGCTATCTGCCGGAAGAAATAGTTCGCTGGGATTTCTTTAAAGTAATTCAGAATCGATTATAAATCTAAACAAAAATATATAAGGAGATAATATGAAAAAGATAATTATTTGCATTTTGCTTGTGTTGATTTCTATTTCGCTTATGGCGGAGGAAAATTATGACTGGTTAACTACAGGGCGCTTCTGGTGGATTGAAGACGGCAGAGAACTCGTAGACCCAAAAGCTGATTTTATTTACTGGAATCGTCCGCCAAACGCGAAGTTTAGAAAATTGGAAATACCGCCTGGAAGCGTATTATATCAGGTACAGCTCAGAAATGAACTTTTTTATTTCTTATACGAAACAGAAAAAGAAGTTAATAAACAATATCCGATTGGTACAGCAATTGGCACAGATCCTTTTGAAGTAGAATTTAATGAAAATTTTACTCACATGGCAAGGTACAGCAGGGCAAGCGATGACAGGAGGACTTTTTGGGGCGGTTATAACAGAGAAGGCAGGCAAGAAAATCAGAAATATCCTCTTGTTGGCATATGGGGAGTTTTACCATCATTAAATGAATATCGTCTTGTTGATCCTTCGGATTGTATATATTATTTAGAAATAGAGGAGGAAATTCCGGGGTGGGCTGTACGTAAAGGACAATACTTATTAAAAAAATTAAAAGAAAATATATTTGAAACAGTATCATCATTTCCCGAAGGCTGCTTACGGCTGGAAATCAGAAATGAAAAGCAAATTTTATTATTACCATTATTTAAGGCGGCGAAAGATGAAAGGCGGCGCGTTGCTCCTTTAAGCGTACGCCGGCAATAATTAAAATTAAACATGTCCGGATAAATAATAAAAATTTATCCGGATATACCTTTTCCACTTGACAAAAATTATTTACGTAAATAATCTTCACTATATAAGGGAAAAAAGACGAATTGAAAACGATTTTTGTGGTCGATGACAGCGACACAAACCTTGCCAAGGCGGAAGAAGCGTTAGAAGACAATTTTAACGTTATGACTATTCCTTCCGCGGCTAAAATGTTCACGCTTTTGGAAAAAATAAGGCCTTCCGTAATATTACTCGATATAGAAATGCCGGAAATTAACGGTTTTGAAGCGTTAGAAAAGCTGAAAAATGGCGGTTGGGCGGATATTCCGGTTATTTTTCTGACCGGTACAATTGACGCCTCGATCGAAAAAAAAAGCGCGGAACTAGGAGCCGTAGGGGTTATAGCCAAGCCGTTTTCCCCGTCCATACTGCAAAATATGATAAATTTACACATTTAACGAAAATATTTGTAAAATATATACTATAATGTATGTAGGGCAGTATGGAGGGTTGTTTTGCGGTCAATATTAGAGAAAAGCCGGGCAATAAACTCAGTTTACGCGCAAATGTTTATTATTGTGATTGCTTTTGTAATAATGGGCATTTCCAGCTTTCTATTTGCCAGCCGCATAGAACACAGACACCTCATAAATGACGCGGAAAACGCCCTTGCCTTTACAGAATCCGAAATAGTCAGCAATCTCCTGGAACCGGAAACCTTTTTAAGCGGTTACTCAGAGACAATCCGCACCATGTTATTAAGAGGGGATAACGCGAATTCCATAGCTTCATATATGTCATCTCTAACCGGTCTTTTAATTAGAGACAAAGATCGCATGATAGGCTTAAATAATACGCATGGTTTTTTTATGAGTTTGGGCGGCGTATTTATATCCGGAAAGAATCACAACCCTTCTTCCAGAATGATTACTGATGATCATCCGTGGCATCCTGCTGCTGTCGAAGCTTCAGGAAAAATTATCGTATCGGATCCTTTTAAAGATCCTTCAACAGGGAACAAGATTGTAACATTTTCGCGCTGCATTACAGATGATAACGGAGAGCCTCTTGCCGTCATATGCCTCGATCTTGAACTAAACAGAATCTATAACATTGCGATTTCTATAAACCTGACTGAGGGCAGTTACGGAATTTTAATAAATAATAATATGGAAATTATCGCTCATCCTGAGCCGTATTTAGTCGGCGAAAAATTATATGGCATCGACAGCGGCATCGCGATACTTTCAAATGAATTGGAAAGAGGCATAAACATTTATGAACGCAGGGTTAAAAACTACATGTACGAAGATTCCATCGTTTATTTTATTAAAGTAAAATACGGCTGGTTTTTGGGAATTGTTATACCTGTTAATGAATATTACAGAAGCGTAAATAACATGGCGGCGTTCCTGATTGTTCTTGGCTCGCTGCTGGCGTGGGGATTGTGCACAATGTTATACTACATCTCTCAGGCAAAATTAAAATCCGACATGAGAACGCAGCAAAAAAGCAACTTCCTTGCCACAATGAGCCATGAAATACGCACTCCGTTAAACGCGATTTTAGGCATGACAGAAATACAAATGCAAAATTCCGAACATCCGCCGGCTACAAGCGAAGCGTTTATAAAAATAAATAATTCTGGAAATCTTCTATTAAACATTATCAATGACATTCTTGATCTTTCAAAAATTGAAGCGGGTAAACTTGAGCTTGTCCCGGTAAAATATGATGTTGCCAGTTTAATTAATGATATTATACAGCTAAATTATATACGTTATGAAAGTAAGCCTATCGAATTTAAAATTGAAATTGACGAAAACATTCCTTCCATTTTGGTCGGCGATGAACTTCGCATTAAACAAATTTTAAATAACCTTTTATCTAATGCTTTTAAATATACGGATTCAGGCTATGTAACTCTTGCGGTTAACGCTGAATGTGTCGGGCGCGGCGGAGGCGCCGTTATTGTTACGCTTATTTTCCAGGTAAAAGACACAGGACAGGGGATGACTCCGGATCAGATAAACAAACTTTTTGACGAATATACCCGCTTTAATATGGAAGCCAACCGCACAACGGAAGGCGCCGGTCTTGGCATGACAATTACGCGAAATCTTGTAGACCTGATGTACGGCAAGATAAACGTAAAGAGCGCAATTAACGAAGGCACTTCGGTAACAGTCCGCCTGCCGCAAAAAACAGACGGTATCGGCATACGCGGAATAATCGGCAGAGAAGCTTCGGAAAATTTGCGCCAATTCAGGCTTGGCAACTCGATCCAATTAAAGAAAAATCAGGTAACGCATGAATATATGCCTTACGGACGCATTCTCATTGTTGATGATGTTGAAACAAATCTTTATGTCGCAAAAGGCTTAATGATGCCTTACGGACTTAAAATTGATCTTGCCACAAGCGGATTTGAGGCGATAGATAAAATTAAAGAGGGCATTATTTACAACATTATTTTCATGGATCACATGATGCCGAAAATGGACGGGATAGAAACTACGAAACAGCTTCGCAGAATGGGATATATGCAGCCTGTAGTCGCATTGACAGCAAACGCTCTTGCAGGACAGGCTGAAATGTTTTTAAAGAACGGTTTTGATGATTTTATTTCAAAACCAATAGATATACGCCAGTTAAATGTCTGTTTAAACAGGCTGATTCGGGATAAGCAGCCCGCGGAAGTCATTGAAGCGGCTCAAAAAGAAAAACTTGAACTTGATAAAAAACAAAAGCCAAGCCAGGGACATCATCAGATTGATTCGCAGCTGGCTTTGGTATTTGCGCGTGACGCGGAAAAAGCCGTTGAATCAATTAAAACCAGCATGAAAAATAATCTTGACAATGATGCGGATCTTCATATGTATATTATTAATGTTCACGCCATGAAAAGCGCGCTTGCCAATATTAAAGCAAACGAACTCTCTTCTATCGCGCTCAGGCTTGAACAAGCCGGCAGAGAAAAAGATATTAATGTAATTTTATCGGAGACAAACGATTTCCTTGAAAAACTTGAAATTGTAGTAAATGAAATCAAAGCCAAGCAGCAGGAAAATATAAGCACAGAAGACACGGAAGAATCCCTTTTATTCTTGAAAGAAAAATTACAGATAATAAAGGAGTCGTGCGCAGCAATGGATAAGAAAACCGCAAAAAATGTATTAACCGAACTTAGGGAAAAAACATGGTCTCATAAAACCGGAGAACTTATTAATTCCATTACTGAACATTTATTACACAGCGAATTTGACGAAGTGTCCGCGCTGGTTGATAAATACAAAAAATAAAATGTCGATATTATCAATTGTACTGCTAATAATAAATTTATTACTCATTGTTATCTTTTTTTTAACTATCAGAAAAAAACGAAAGTCGGATGAAATTTCAAAAAAAATGATGATCAACCTAGAGGAAGAAAGAAAGAACTTTAAAACAACCGCGCACTGGTATAAATCCATCCTTGACGCTATTCCTCTGCCTATCACGGTCACAGATCCCGGCGCATGCTGGACATTCATTAATACCCGCGTTGAAAATTTTCTAGGCGTAAAACTTGATGATATAAAAGGAAAACCATGCAGCACATGGGGCGCTCAAATCTGCAATACTCCGAACTGCGGAATAGAATGCGCAAAACGCGGCGTAAAACAAACATACTTTACACATAACGGAGCGTCATATAAAGTTGATGTTGAAATTTTAAAAGACATAAACGGGGACACGGCGGGTTATATAGAGATGGTGCAGGATGTCACTCAATTTGAAGAAATGTCGAAAAAACAAATGGACGCCGAAGCGCTAAGCAAAGCAAAATCTTATTTTTTAACAACCGTAAGCCACGAAATTCGCACGCCTCTTAACGCTATTCTTGGCATCGCCGACATTGAAATGCAAGATCAGTCGCATACTCAAAAAACAAGAGAAGCGCTGATAAAAATACACAGCGCGGGTAATTTGCTGCTCCACCTTATTAATGACATTCTTGATCTGTCAAAAATTGAAGCCGGCAAACTGGAACTTTCCAACGTCAATTATAATGTTCCAAGTTTAATAAATGATATTGTACACATTAATATAGTGCGTATAAATAACAAGCCTATAGAATTTTTTTTGAATTTAAACGAAAACATACCGGAAAAATTATTCGGCGATGAAATTCGAATCAGGCAAATATTAAATAATATTCTTTCCAACGCCTTTAAATATACGGAACGTGGAATGGTTACTTTATCTATTGACATAGAAAGAATTAATGATAATTTTACGCTGATATTTAAAATAAGCGACACGGGTCAGGGGATGACCCACGAAGAAATAAATAATATGTTCAATGAATATTCCCGGTTTCATATTGAAACAAATCGCGCAATCGAAGGCACGGGAATCGGCATGAGCATAACAAAACATTTAATACGTCTAATGAACGGAGAAATTTACATTTACAGTAAAATTGACAAAGGCACAACTTTTACGATTAAGCTGCCGCAGGGAACTGTCGACTCCGCGATCATTGGAAAAGAAACTGCAAAAAATCTCATGTCTTTTCATTATGAAAGCGCTCCGGCTATCAGAAATGCGCAGATAACGCGGGATCCAATGCCGTACGGACGCGTTTTAATTGTTGATGATGTTGAAACAAATTTATATGTGGCAAAAGGTTTTTTAATGCCGTATAAATTAAACATTGATCTTGCCGCAAGCGGATTTGAAACAATTGATAAAATAAAAAACGGAGAGGTTTACGACATCATCTTTATGGATCATATGATGCCGAAAATGGATGGCATAGAAACTGTAAAAAACATGCGCAAAATGGGATACCAGCATCCGATTATCGCATTAACTGCAAACGCATTATTGGGGCAGGCGCAAATATTTTTGGATAACGGTTTTAATGATTTTATTTCCAAACCAATTGATATACGCCAGTTAAATAACCTTTTAAATAAATTTATCCGCGACAAACAGCCCGCGGAAGTAATAGAAAAAGCAAGACTGGAAAACGAAAAAAGCAAAATTAATAACTCTTCGCAGAAATCAATAAACGTTGAGTTATATGAATTTTTTATCAGAGACGCGGAGAATGCGATTAAAAAACTTGAAATCCTTATGAAAAATAATTTTTCCGGTATAGAAGATATAAAAGATTATACTATTATAACCCATTCAATGAAAAGCGCTCTTGTAAATATCGAAGAACAGGAGCTATCTGACATCGCGTATAAACTGGAACAAGCCGGTAAAAATAAAATAATTGACGTAATATCATCGGAAACTTCAGATTTTATTTTATCTCTTCGCGTTTTAACGGATAATTTAATAAAAATACATGACATTTCTAAAACTGCCGAAGAAACAGATGAAGATTTTGAATTTTTGCGCGAAAAATTATTAGATATTAAAGAAGCATGTATGGTATACGATAAAAGAAGCGTTAAAAAAGCGATTTTTTCACTGCGGGAAAAAATATGGTCAAAAAATGTCACAGAAATGTTAAAAAACATTTCTGAACATCTGCTTCACAGTGATTATGAAAAAATATCTGACATTATTGAAGAAAATATAAAAAAAGGCGCGTAATGTATTTATCAAAACTGGCGTCCGCAGCCGGCGCAAATATACTGCAAACACTTGAAACGCGCAGAGTTCAGCTCTCCGCAGACGGAATGGACATTATAAACCTTTCGGCGGGAACGCCTGACAGACCGCCTGCGGCGCACGTTATGCAGGCAATTTCAGAAGCGTCAGCAAATCCCGAAAATTACAAATACACTCTGATTGATCCGCCCGCTCTTACAGACGCCGTTCAAAACTGGTACAAAAAACGCTACGATACAGATTTATCCCCGCAGGAGATTCTTTCAATTTACGGATCGCAGGAAGGTTTTGCGCACATTTTTCATGCGTTATGTGATCCCGGCGATCTTGTAATTGCAGGCACTCCCGGTTATCCGATTTTTTTCTACGGTCCTCTCCTGGCAAACGCGCAAATCTACCGTACGCCGCTGTTACCTGAAAACGGATTTTTGATCGATTTTGAAAAAATCCCCGCGAGCATTGCCGATAAAGCGCGGGTAATAATTGTCAGCTATCCGTCAAATCCTCTTGGCGCAACGGCAAACAGAGAATTTTATGAGAAGCTAATCGCTTTCGCAAAACGGTTTAACATTGTTGTTATCCACGATAACGCGTATTCAGAATTTGTTCACGACGGTCCGCCCGCAGGAAGTTTTCTTTCAATACCCGGCGCAAAAGACGTCGGGATAGAGTTTAACTCCCTTTCTAAAAGCTATAATCTTACAGGTCTTAGAATATCTTTCGCGCTTGGAAATAAACAAATAATCGGCGCGTTCAGAAAATTACGCACAAATATTGATTACGGTTTATCCTCTCTTGATCACGCGGCGGCGATTGCAGCTCTTTTTGGTCCGCGTGATACAGTTGAACAAAACCGCCGCGCATACCGCGAGCGCCGCAACGCTTTTTGCGCCGCGCTTATCAAAAACGGCTGGAATGTCCCAATGACGCCTGCTACAATGTTCACCTGGTTTCCGCTGCCTGAACATTTAAAAAATGTATCCAGCGAACAATTTTGCATGGATCTGCTCGAAAAAACAGGAGTCATCTGCGTCCCCGGTTCCAGTTTCGGCGAAGGCGGCGAGGGTTGGCTTCGTTTCGCGCTAATCCAACCGCCTGAAAGACTTGAAGAAGCCGCGCAAAGAATCGGCAAGTACATAAAAGGCGGCTATTAGAACATTAATTGTTGGCGCATAACATTGTACTTGACAAATGTTAACTGGAAGATATATAAATATTATTATGGGACAAAAGGACAACTGGAATACCTTAACAGATTTTCTCATTAAAAATATAAATAACTACGAAGAAATTTTATCCTTGCCGCCGTATAGTGTAAAGGTAAAACCGCATCCAACCCGTTCTAATCTGGTGATGTTTAAATACAGTCAATTTGATTCTGATTTTACAAACCCAATTGTCCGGTGTTGCCGCGGTTCTGTTTACGATATACAAAAAGATACTGAACACGGCTCTGTGACTGTGCGTCCGTATCTTATGCCTTTTTTCAAATTTATGAACTACGGTGAAAATGGAGCTGACCCTATTAATTGGAACGGCGTTTTATTTGTTCGGGACAAGCTCGACGGCTCTCTTTTAAAAATTTTAAAAGAAGCCGACGGCAGCGATCTTTGGACAACAAACGGAAGTTTTGACATTAATGTTGAAGTTCCCGAATTAATCCCGGCGCAGAATGAAGAAAATCTTTCACCGCCGTACACTTTCGCCGGTTTGCGCGATTATGCTCTTCGCGGTCATGAAGAAGAAATTAAAAATATACCGCAGGGTTGGACTTTTATGTTCGAGCTAGTTTCGCCGTATAACAGAATCATCGTTCCTTACAAAGAGACAAAATTATATTTGCTGGGCTGCCGCGATCCACAGGGAAGGGAACACACTCCCGAATGGGCAGCGGAAAAATTTCACCTCACCTTCCCCACTCCGCAAATTTACGCATTAAAAAATATAGACGAAGTTCTATTGTACTGTCAATCTGTGGACACAGACGATCGCGAAGGCGTAGTTATTCAGGATGAAAATTTTAATCGAATCAAAGTAAAGACAGAACATTATCGCAGTTTATTCTACCTGAAAGGCGAAGACCATTTTTCCGATTCGCGTATTTTTGAATCTATAAAACAGGGAAGCATAGATGACGCTGTCGCCGCGTGGCCGGAAATCCGCCAAAGAACAGATGAAATAACTGCGGAATGGAAAAACTTCAGAAATGCTGTTTTAGAACTTTGCAAAAAAAGCGCCGCTTTTTATCAGGAATGTAAAAATGAAACTGCCGATCCAAAAGAAGCAAAAAAGCAATACGCGATGTTTGTTATGGGAAAACAAAAAACCTTTTCCTCTTTTCTTTTTGAAGCGGTAAAAGAAGACGCTGACATGGAAAAAATATTTGAAAAAATCAGTTACAAAGAACTGATATATCATTGGATGCCCGCATTGGAGTTATAAATGTCTTCAAAAAAATATGTATACATTTACACGGACGGCGGAAAAGAAAAATGGGCATTTGTCGTTGTAAAAGACGAAAAAATCATCTACGAAGAATCCGGCGTATTCGGACTTTACGCATCCACCAGCAACGATGACACAGAATCGGAAGGCATTTTCCGCGCGATACAATACGCGAAGGATCATCCGGAAAATTACATACTCACCACCGATTCGCAGGCAATGATCGCGAAAATAAACGGCAATATGGTAAACGTAACAAAAAACCCAAACATCAATGGGATAAAATCAATCTTAAAAGATTTTAAGGAATCTCAACTGCCAATCAGTTTCACGATTAAATACGAAAAACGGCTTTCTAATGAATTCATGAAACGCGCAGACGAATTATGCAAAGATTCGTGATACACAGCAAGGGTAAACAATATGCACTTTAAAGAAGCAAAAGGAATCTTAAGCGCGTTTAACGGAATGAACATAAGCCGGGGCTGCACTCACGGCTGCATTTACTGCGACTCAAGAAGCAAATGCTATCAGATTGATCATGACTTTGAGGATGTGCAGATAAAATCAAACGCGCCCGCGCTGCTTCAAGACGCATTAAAAAGGAAACGCAATAAATGCGTAATCGGCACAGGCGCAATGACAGACCCTTACATTCCTATCCCCGAGAATCTTTCCAACATCCGCGCTTGCCTGGAAATAATCGACAAATACGATTGCGGTATCGCGATTCAAACAAAATCTGATTTTATTCTTCGTGACATCGATCTATTAATCAGCATAAATAAAAAAGCAAAATGTATTGTACAAACAACGCTCACAACTTTTGATGAGGATCTTTGCAAAATAATTGAACCCAATGTTTGCGGCACGAAGCGCCGTTTTGAAATGCTTAAAGTTATGCAGGAAAATGGAATACAAACAATTGTATGGCTCTGTCCTTTTCTGCCGTTTATTAACGATACCGAAGAAAATTTGCGCGGACTTTTAGATTACTGCGTTGACGCAGACGTTTACGGAATCCTCTGCTGGGGAATCGGCATGACATTGAGAGAAGGCAGCCGTGATTATTTCTATCAAAAACTGGATGAACATTTTCCGGGTTTAAAAGAAACCTATCAAAAAAATTACGGTTTAAAATATCAAATAACAAGCGGCAACAATGATAAACTGATGAAAATATTTAACTCAATCTGCGAGAAAAACAACATCGTTACAGGAGTTGACAGATTGTTTGAATATATGCGCGCTTTTGAAGAAAAGGAAAATGCGCTTATAAAAAAAGCGCGGCAAATGGAGTTGTTTTAACTAATATCTTTTTTTAATTTCCGCCGCTTTATAATTGTAAACAGGCTTAATTATTTTAAGTATTTTCGCTGTTGGTCCAATATTCGCGGTGATGTCGTCCATATTTTTATACGCAAACGGACTTTCGTCTAACGTTTCTTTATTCACCGAAGTAGAATAAATGCCTTCCATTGCTTTTTTATAATCCTCGATATTAATAACCGCGGCGGCTTTAGACCGGCTCATCAGCCTGCCTGCCCCGTGAGGTGAAGAATAATTCCAGTCCGGGTTTCCCAATCCTTCGCAAATTATACTGCCGTCCCGCATATTAATCGGAATAATATGCTTTTCTCCCCGCCTCGCCGAGACAGCGCCTTTGCGAAGAATCATCGATTCAGTATCGATATAATTGTGAATTGTAGAAAAACATTCGCAAATATCATCTTCAGGAATATTTAATCCATTCATGATAACAGACATCATCGCCTTGCGGTTAATTAGCGCGTAATGCTGGGTAATTTTCATATCGTTGATATAATCATCAAAAAGTTTATCGCTAAGATACGCCAAATCTCTGGGAATATCTGTTATCACCTGCCCGCGGATTTTTTGTATCGTCGATTGAATTTCCTTTTCGCGCCCCTGTGCTTTCAACTTTTCGATACATCCGGAAATATCAGGCTTTCGTTTTTTATTAATTTGATTCCACGCCTCATCCTGATAATACTCTGCAACTTCCAATCCCAAATGACGGCTGCCTGAATGGATAACAATATATAGATTATTCTCGTCGTCTCTGTTAGCCTCAATAAAATGATTACCGCCTCCAAGCGTTCCAACGCTTTTCCTCGCCCGCTGCTCATTAATCTCTGGACAGCGAATATTTTCTAACGCAATCTTTTTAATAAATTCATGTTCACTGTCTCTAATATCCATTCCGTTTGGAATATCACTGTGGATCAATTCATCAAGCCGCGCCGGATCAAAATCTCCGGCGCTTTGCGCATCAGCTTTTATAACAACAGTTTCCATACCGCAGCCAATATCGACCCCAACCAAATTAGGAACAATTTTATCCTCGATAGTCATCGTCGTCCCGATTGTGCAGCCTGCTCCGGCATGAACATCCGGCATCAAACGAATCCTGCTATCCTTAACAAAAGCCTGATTACAAAGAGTTTCAATTTGTTTTCTGGACATCTCTTCCAATGTATTCGTAAAAACCTTCGCCGTATTATATCTTCCGGTGATTTCGATCATACATTTATTCCTTTATACTGCTTTCTCACTCTCTTTTTTAAAAAAACAGCAATCGCTTTTTGCGGACACTTATTAATGCAGCGATAACAAATAGTACAATTACTTTTAGTAATAATTTTCCCATTTTGATTTTCAAAGTTGCGCATAGGACAAATGGAGACGCATAAACCGCATTGATTACATTCATCATATATCGTAACCAAATTAAGCGCTCTTTTTTCCCACATCGGCATGAACACACCTTGGAACAATCCGAGAAAACGCGAAAAAATATTAAACCCCCGCCTTTTAATTTTTCCATTTTTAATATTATTACAAACAAGCCACATTTTTCTTTCTGTTCTTATAATGTATCTTTGAATCTTTTTATCGCTCTCCAACGGCAAAATAAATAAATTATTAACATTATTAGGCATAAGAAAATGTTCCGCATAACATACATTTATATAATTTCGCGGAAATACATCTGTAAACACCCTCGCGCCGTCACCGGAAAAAATCAACTGCGTACAGAATATAATGATTTTTTTATTTTTCAGACATTCAATATACCTTCGGGCAAACTCCCGCATAATTCTCGGCACTCTGGAGCCATAAATAGGATAGCAAAATCCAATCATTTCTTGCGAAGCAATCAACTGACCAAAATTAATATTTTCTTCGATAGAGTGACATTCTGCATTCATGTTACGGCAAAACATTTCCGCGATATATTTTGAATTCCCAGTACCGGAAAAATATAACATCAGCATAATGACCTCCTTTTGTATTATAACATATTACTTGACAAATGTTGTATATTAATGGAAATTAGAATCAAGATACAATCTATAATATTGTATTTTATAAAATATGCAAATTGCTTTTAAAAAGGAGAAAACCATGAACACATTAGAAGCCATTAAAAACCGCCACTGTTACCGCGGCTCATATAAAAACACGCCCGTTCCCCGCGAAGACCTGCAGAAAATCCTTGAAGCCGGTCTTGCCGCGCCAAGCGCCTGCAACAGGCAGACAACTTCCCTAATTGCAATTGACGATCCCAAACTGGTTGATGCAATAACAGGTCTTGTAAAACAAAATGGCTTTAGAGGCATAGGCACAAACCCTCCTGCAGGCATCTGCGTTTTAACACAGGTAATCCCTTCTTACAAAGAAAAATATTTCTATATTCAGGATTATTCCGCGGCAATTCAAAATATGTTACTCGCCATCACAGACCTCGGCTACGCAAGCGTCTGGATTGAAGGTCAGGTAACAGCAAATGAAGAAACTCAAAAACAAATCGCAAAACTTCTTAACATTCCTGAAAAATACACCATCGTTGGTTTCCTTCCTGTCGGCACAGCAGAAAGCGAAATCACGCATCCCGATTACATGGCGTTTGAGGAGAGGGCTTGGTTTAACGGGGTTGGGAAATAAAACTCTAACGCACTTTCTTTCTTAATATATCACAAGGCTCTAACTCATACGGACAATCAATAGAAATAATTTGCTCTGGAACAGTTACAGTATCACCATTAAACATAAATGTTTTACCATTGTGAATAGAAGGAGATAAAATTTCTATTTCATCTCCCGTTTTAATTTTATTCTTAATTCTGATTTGATTATTCTCCATTACAACAGCAGCAACTATATAAGTGGAAATCGTTGCCGAAGATTTTTCATATTCTTTATTTTCATCATTAAAAGTAAAACCTGTAGTAAAAGGACGATGCGACAGTTTTTCTAATTCCGCCATATAATCAAATTTTTCCCCGTTCATAGCGCGTTTGTACACATTTACAACACCGCCGACATAATGTTCATTTTTCATCCGCCCTTCAATTTTAAAACTCGCTATGCCGGCATCAGCCAATTCATTTAAATTATTAATCAAACATAAATCGCGGCTATTCATTATATAAGTGCCGTTATCATCATCTTCAACAAGAAAAAATTCTCCCGGTCGTTTTTCCTCTTGCAATACATATTTATATCTGCAAGGATGCGCGCAATCACCGCGGTTAGCGTCTCTTCCTGTCATATATTTCGACATTAAACAACGCCCAGAGTATGCCATACACATCGCGCCATGCACAAAAACTTCAACGTCCGCTTTGCCTTCCAGAAATTCACAAATTTCCTTAATATCTTTAACAGGCAGTTCACGCGCCAGAATAATTCGCTTTGCACCTAACTCCACATATTGCATTGCAGCCTGAGAATTACAAACATTAGCTTGTGTCGATATATGTATTTCCAAATTCGTCAGCGTCTTAAATATTTTTAATACGCCAAGATCAGAAATAATGACAGCATCCACACCCGCTTTATCCAAAAACTTAGCATATTTTTCTATCTCACAAAAATCATCATTTCCGGCAAAAATATTAACAGTAACATATAATTTTTTCTCAAGCGTATGAGAATATTTAACAGCTTCTATTATTTCTTCATCAGAAAAATTACCACTCTTTGCACGCAGACTAAATTCTTTCCCACCTAAATAGACCGCATCCGCCCCAAAATAAAACGCAGTTTTCAACCGGGAAAAATCTCCCGCGGGAGCTAATAGTTCGATGTTGTTTCCAAATTTATTTTTCAAAGCACTTTCATTGTATCACAACTTTATTAAATATTTAATACTGTATACTATTTTTTAACTTTCGCTTTTAAAAAACAGCAATTGCCCTTTGGGGACACTTATTAATACAGCAATAACAAATCGTGCTATTACCTTTGGTAACAATTTTCCCATTTCTATTTTCAAAGTTGCGCATAGGACAAACGGAAACACATAACCCGCACTGCGTACAATCATCATAAACCTTAACCAAATCTAGCGCCTTTTTTTCCCACATCGGCATAAACACACCCTGAAACAATCCAAGAAAACGCGAAAAGATATTGAATCCGCACTTTTTTATAATACCGTTTATAATATTTTTATAAACAATCTGCATTTTTCTCTCAGCGCTAACAAGATATTTTTTAATTTTATTTTTATTCAAATTCCCGCATAATTCGCGGCACTCTGGAGCCATAAATCGGATAACAAAAACCGATTATTTCATGCGAAGAGATCAATTGTTCAAAGTCGAGTTTTTCTTCGATAGAGCAACACTGAGCAGATTGAGAAAAATGCGTATTCATCACATTGCAAAAAAGCTCTGCGATATATTTTAAGTTACCAGTACCGGAGAAATATAACATTAGTATTGCTAGCTCCTTTAGTTATTAGTATATTACTTGACAATTGTTACATAGAGGATGTATAAATGATTACAAAACATGTGAATACTGCTTTTCACGATCATTCTAACTTCTCTATTTCTTTCCTGCGACCTTCCCGCAGAGACCAATTCTGTCACCTACATTTACGAAGGTAGATACAGCGCGACCGTTATATACCGCATCGAAAATAATTTAATCTATATCGGCAGATACGGAACAAAAGTTTTCGGCAAAAATGAGAATGACTTGATTTATCAGGGTAGGTATAGCGCGGAGGTTTTGTACAGGGCGGGGAGGTAGGTTAGATTAAGCCTAAGTATTTCTCAAAGAACATTAATAGTTTATCAATAATACCTTGTTTCCTTATAATATAATTACTACCGCCGAAGCGTGATACAGGCGGTAATATTTTATCAATATCTGTACCTGTTGTTTTTAAAGTTCCATCACGGAAAGCGTTAGTTATGAATTTTCGCGTTTCTTCTTCTTTTAAATTTTCATCTGTTATAAGTGTTGTTAAATCTTTATCTTTCTGTTTGTTAACATAATTCTGCCAATCATCTGTTACTTTTGTTGAGAGATTTACACTTTCAATAAAATGATCAATAAGTTCTTTTTTACTTCGCAGTTCCATACTGGAATTAACAGCTTTATCAATCGCCACAAGTATGCTTTTGTCTTTGCAATTTGATGCATGATATTTTTCTACAAGCATAAGGATATAATCAATATTTACTTCAATTTGTCTGATAAGCTCCAGTTCAAAAACAATATCGTCATTGATATTTTCTTTATCACCTGTTTGATCTTTTCTAAAATCCTGATACAAATCAATATATTTACTTTGATAATCCTGAAAATCTCTTGCCTCTAGAATTTCTTTGCCTTCAAATTCGTCAAAAGAAGCAAGGATATTCTTTATTCTTAAAATTTCACCNTATAATCGAATAAAATCTTTCTGCGCTCCNTCTCCGATTATTTCTTCGCCAAGCGGAAAATGCGAAGTAAGCTCNGCAATTAATTCGGCATATCCGCGTTTATGAGCGCCATTTTGATCATAACCATTATAGTAATCATTAAATGTTTTAAGAAGAACAATTCCGCCTGCTTCTTTATTTCCAAACA
>JGI24695J34938_10000225_pt1 | contig 53584 bp, 40 predicted proteins | sample TergutCo191P3_FD_34938 | JGI IMG/M metagenome (IMG submission 34938)
TATCAGGGTTTAAATGACCGCCTATATTAAATTCCCGCGGCTGGGCATTATCATCGAATAAAACATTAATTGATAATATTTCCCTGTTTGTCAGTTCAATAAACCTGTCTAAATTTTTCGCGAGTACATATTCGCCGCGCTCAAAAGCGTCTGTGTTAAACGAAAGTTTGTATTCTTCCCGCAGTTTAACAGCTTCGTTTCTTTCTAGCGCGAAAGCTTCAGCCGGCATATAATAAATATTTCCTTTGTCATCCAGCGCTCCTAAATCAACTCTCACAGGGTATCTGTTACGCGTAACTATATTCGTTAAGCCCGGCAGTAATTCCAACTGTGTTATAAATTCTTGAGTAAATATATTTGAATCACTGGATTCAATCTCTCTGATTATCGCGTAATCCGCTTTACGGTTTAATAAGTTAATATCGCCTTCTGTGTTCTTCATGCTGGATTCAACCATTTTATCAATATTCGCGCTTTCTAAAATTACGGTAACAGCCATAAAAATTGTCATGCCAAGAAAAAGACTGATAAAAACCATTACAGCGCGTAAACGGACGCGGAATACATTGCGCCACGCGGTTTTTATTGGATTAAACGCCGATGAACGGATTTTTTTCCTGTTTGAATACTGTTGTTCCGAAAACCGCGCCGCTTCAATGGGAGATATGCCTGACGCTTTTTTCGCGGGAATTAAAGCGCCGGTAAGCGCGGTTAAAACCGCAAACAAGGAAGCGCTTAAATAAATTAATGGATTAAAACTAACAACCGATCCTGTCTGAATAATGTCGCCGCTTAACGCCGTTAAAACGCCGGGAATAAAAACAAATGATATAACAGCAGAAAGCAATAAACCGGCTGGCACTCCCAATCCGCAGATATATAATATTTGCATATATACGCTCATTCGGATTTGTTTTGAAGTCATGCCAATTGTTTTTAAAAGTCCGTAAAAACGTATATCTCTTGATACTGAAACTGACAGTACATTATATATAAACAGATAACCCGCAAGAACAAGAATAACAGCTAACATTGTAAAAACTATGTATAACGGGTCTGCGTTATTTTCAGATAACGGGTTATATTTCGCGACAGTATAAATATCTCTGTCCTCATCAATTAATAAATCTAACGCGAGCCGCTTGTTATACTCCTGAACTTTATTATCGTTAACATAACGGATTTGTACATTCCCATGATCTTTTACAGTGCGTCCCGTGGATTTTGCGAATTCCTGCGATACAAACATTCCTTCATTGCCTCCTGCGCGGAGACGGACATAGCTTGTAAAATATCCTGATAATTTAAAAACCTGTGACACTTCACCGCCGGCATCGGTTTGGTATGTGATTTTTATTTCCATGCCGGTTTTTGGCTCTTTAATTCCCATATTATCAAGTATCCACACAGGAACCATAATTTCGTCAAAACTTTGAGGATACGCGCCTTTAATGTTTGAAAAAGCAGGCTTTCTGAATATTTCCCAGTTGGATGGATCAAGCCACACTAACATCGCGCCATGACCGCTTGTATAATCATCATTAACAATATCAGCTGCGGTAAAACCTGTTGAATACGATGACACATAATCAAGGTTTTTAATTATTTCTATTTGTTTTTCGTTAATATTCATAAGCCCGATATGCGCTGTTGTGCCTTCGAGGCGTATTCTGAATGTTTCAAGCGATTCCATATAACTTACGCTGATGCTGATAATTGACCCAAGCGTAAATGTTGTCAGAAATACAGCAAGCAATATAAAAAAATTTACGCCGCGGTTAGCGGCAAGGTTTCGCACCGCGATTTTTCTGACGATTGACTGATTATTGTTTTTCATGTTATGCCTGTATCACTTAAAATTTTTCCGTCTTCTATATGTATAATCCGGTCCGCGAGCTGCGCGATATGTTCATTATGCGTAATCATCATAATTGTTTGTTTAAACCGCGATGATGTCATTTTTAACAAATTTAAAACATCCTGACTTGTTTTGCTGTCAAGATTGCCTGTCGGCTCGTCAGCGAGTATGATTGACGGTTTTGCAGCTAACGCGCGGGCGATCGCGACGCGCTGCTGCTGTCCTCCTGATAATTGATTTGGCATAACGTCCCGTTTTTCTTTAAGCCCTAATAAGCCGATAATCTCGTTAATATAAACGCTGTCAGCTTTATTTCCGTCAAGTTCAACAGGAAGCGAGATATTTTCGCTAACGCTCAATATTGGAACAAGATTAAAACTCTGAAACACAAAACCCACATTCCGCCTTCTGAATATCGTTAGCTGCTCATCTGTCATTCCCGCTAATTCATGCCCGTCTACAACAACCGTTCCGTGTGTAGGTTTGTCTAATCCGCCGAGCAAATGAAGCAATGTGCTTTTGCCTGAGCCAGATTGACCTGTTACCGCGGTAAATTCACCCGCGTTTATCTCAATGTCAACGCCGTCAAGGGCGCGGACCATGTTAGGTTCGCTGCCGTAATATTTTTTTAGGTTTTTTGTTTTTAATATCGTAATGAAATCTCCATTATATTCTATAACTTTAGTTTATTATTTTTTAAGGCGGATGTCTATTGAAAAATATGATATACATCTTTGGTTGAAAATATTTATATATTAATATAGCATTAACAAAGAGGTAAAAATGAATTTATCGTATACCTATTGGGAAGCAAAAGAAGGCGGTTATATTGGTTATTTGAATCAATATCCAGATCATTGGACACAGGGAGACAGTATTCAGGAACTGGAAGAAATGCTGGGTTCACTCTACAATGATATTATACAGTTTGATGATACTCATTCCGCTGTTCCTGAACAAACAGGAATACTCGCGATTGCTGTATGAAGCGTCTGGATTTAATTAAAATTATTGAAAAAAACGGCGCTTTTTTTATTAGACATGGCAGTAACCACGATTGGTATAAAAATAAAGAAACCGGTATTTCCGAAGCTGTTCCGCGGCACCGTGAAATAAAAGAATTATTGGCAAAAAAAATTATAAAAAAACTCTCATAAGGATCACAATGAGCGATAAAAACAATTGTTCAGACAAGTATTCAAAAGGCAGTTTCACTCTGCCCGGTGAAGCCGGTTACGAAGCGTTGACTCTGGAGCTTGCGCGGCGCTGGGGCGCGGACATTATACGCGACAGCGACGGCACAACTCTTTCCAGTGAAATTCTTGACGCTGGGTACGGCATTTACTCAACAATTTGCGCGATACGCGAACATAATGAGTGGATTAAAAAGAATCTTCGCGCGCGCCAGCAGACCTTTTTATGCACATCGCCGAAAACCGCCTGCCTGCCTGTTGAAGACGCTTGGGATGTCACTAAAGTAAATAAAATCGAATTAACTTTTTCTCTTATGGATGATTTTTTCGAAGAACAGTTTCAAATAAACGATACGCCCGAAGCTATGAAATACTGGCAGGTTTATGACAGAACAGAGGATGTTCTAATCGCGATGGATCAATGGAAATATGACGCTGATAAAGGCGCTGTTACTGTGAACGCGATTCCGTGGCGGCAGTACACTGTAAGTTTTCTCGCGTGGCGCGTGTGGGAAGAAATTTCCATGTACAATCATGTAACAAATAACTGGGATAAAGAACACTTAATGCAGTTAAATCCGTACATTCAGGAGGCGCGTGAATATTTAAAACAATATATGACAAAATGGTGCGCCGATCGTCCTGAAACAACTGTCGTCAGATTCACTTCTTTATTTTATAACTTTGCCTGGATTTGGGGATCTGACGCGCGGAACAGACACTTGTTTACCGACTGGGCAAGCTATGATTTTTCTGTAAGTCCTGCCGCTTTAAATGATTTTGAAAAAGAATTTGGATACGCTTTAACCGCTGAAGATTTTACGCGGCAGGGAAAATATAATTCGACTCACCGCGTTCCGTCCCGGAAAAAACTCGACTGGATGAATTTTATTTCCCATTTTGTTCTTGAAGCGTCGCGGGAGCTTATTGATATTGTTCATGCCGCCGGAAAAAAGGCGTATGTATTTTATGATGACTGCTGGGTTGGCATGGAACCTTACAACGGTAATTTCGGGAAATTCGGATTTGACGGGATCATCAAGTGCGTGTTTTCTGGTTATGAAGTCAGGCTCTGCGCGAATGTTCCCGTTAAAATTCATGAGATCAGGTTTCATCCGTATCTGTTTCCTGTGGGGCTTGGCGGCGCGCCGACATTTTCTAAGGGCGGCAATCCCGGAGATGACGCGCGGCAATATTGGATCAGCGCCCGCCGCGCTCTTCTTCGCCAAAAAATTGAAAGGTGCGGGCTTGGCGGTTATCTTCATCTTGTAAAAGAATTTCCTGATTTCCTCGCCGCGATGGATGATATCCTTTATGAGTTCCGGCAAATCAGTGCTTTGCATGACGAGGGTTCTCCGGTTGTCTTAAAACCGAAGATCGCGATTTTACACGCATGGGGTTCGCTCAGGTCGTGGACATTATCCGGACACTTCCACGAAACCGATCGCCATATATTAATTCATGTGCTCGAAAGTTTATCCGGTCTTCCTTTCGATGTAAAATTTATTTCGTTTGATGATGTAAAAAACGTTTCATCCGCGAACGCGCTTAATGATATCGATATTATAATTTCCGCAGGCGCCGCTGGCGACGCGTGGAGCGGCGGCAATTTATGGGACAATGAAAAAACGCTGGAAATTTTAACAAGCTGGGTGTTTAAAGGCGGCGTCTTTCTTGGGATTGGCGAACCTTCCGCTTGTCCTGTTTCTAAAAATGGCAAAGGGTTTAATACTTTCCTGCGCATGGCTCACGCGCTTGGCGTCGATATTGATAATGGCGAGCGCGCCTGTCATGGAAGATGGTCTTTTAATATAGAAAAAATAGAAGGACTTATTCCCAATGAGGTTTCCGAAGCAGGATTTCCGGCGCGCGAAGGCGCGTTTTTGACTGACGGTAAAGCGAAAGTTCTTCACGCTAAAGGAAACGTTCCGGCGATAACTATAAATAATTTTGGCAAAGGCAAGGGAGTATATCTTTCCGGCTATTCGGTCAATCAGCCGATGACAAAATTTTTACAAAATCTTCTATTATACTCAACGTCTGGCAGCGTTACCGCGGAAGGATTATCAGACGATCCTTTTACAGAATGCGCTGTTTTTGAAAACGCCGGAAAGATAGTCTTTGCCAATAACAGCGCGGATAAACGAGCCGCGGTTTGCGCGTGGAAAGGAAAGCAGTATCGCGCGGAGACTGAACCGGGAAAAATCTCAATAATTGATTTGCAATAATATAGAATTAATGTAAAATTATTTTAAGCCTGCCGTTCATTTTATTTTTCTGTCAATGCAGGTAATTTCTTTTTAAGGAAATGATATGAAGCTGGCAGGAAACGTTAAAAAAATTTTATACGGAGGCGATTACAATCCCGAGCAATGGCCTAAAGAAACCTGGAAAGAAGATATGCGCCTTCTCACGCTTGCCAATATTGATGTTGTAACAATAAATGTTTTTAGCTGGGCTGCTCTTCAGCCTTCGGAAGACGAATATAATTTTTCCGTCCTTGATGAAATAATCCAGACAGTAAGCGCCGCGAACATGAAAATATGTCTCGCGACAGGCACAGCGACGCATCCAGCGTGGATGGCGCGCAAGTATCCGGAAGTTCTGCGCGTAAACACTGACGGCTCTAAAAGAAAATTCGGCGACAGGCAGAACTCATGTCCGAACAGCGGCGTTTACCGGAAATACTCAAGCGATCTCGCGCGGAAACTAGCCGAGCGATACGGAAAGCTTGAAAATATTATCGCGTGGCATGTGTCAAACGAGTACGGCGGTTATTGTTATTGCGATAATTGCCAGAACGCGTTTCGCCTCTGGCTGAAAGAAAAATATAAAACAATGTCTGCGCTTAACGAAGCGTGGAATGCCGCTTTTTGGGGTCATACTTATTATGATTGGGATGATATCGTAGCTCCAAGTTTTCTGGGAGGCGAGTGGAATCATCAATACCGCGTTTCCGGCTCATGTCAGATTCAGTCAATTGACTACAGGCGATTTTATTCTGATTCGCTTTTGGATTGTTATCTTGCCGAAACGAATGTACTGAAAAAAATTACGCCTCATATTCCTATCACAACAAATTTTATGGGAACATTCTGGGATCTAGATTATTTAAAATGGGGGAAACATCTCGATTTTATTTCATGGGATAATTACCCTTGGCCTGATTGCCCTTACACGCGCACCGCGATGAGCCACGCTCTTATGCGCGCCTGCGGAGGCGGGGCTCCGTTCTCGCTTATGGAGCAAACGCCCAGCGTAACAAACTGGCAGCCGTATAATTCATTAAAGAGACCCGGCATCATGCGGCTTTGGAGTTATCAGGCGCTGGCTCATGGTTCTGACACTGTAATGTTTTTCCAGATGCGCCGCTCCCGCGGATGCTGCGAAAAATTTCACGGAGCAGTTATAGATCACTGCGGTCATGAGAACACGCGCGTGTTCCGCGAAGTTACCGAGCTTGGAGAGGAACTAAAAAAACTTGGCGATTTAATTATCGACAGCCGCGTTAATTCGCGGGCAGCGGTTTTGTTTGACTGGGATAACTGGTGGGCGACATCATTGTCAGCAGGTCCGACAAGGGATATGAATTATCCAGAAGAAGTTTATCGCTATTATGACGCTCTTGCAATGCAGAATTATTCTGTCGATATAATCGGAGTTGATTCTTCTTTAGAAAATTATAAAATGATTTTCGCTCCTGTTCTTTATATGATTAAACAAGGGTTCGCGGAAAAGTTAAAAACTTTTGTCAGAAACGGCGGCGTATTAATTACAACTTACTTCTCCGGCATGACAGATGAACGCGACCTTGTTACTCAGGATGGATATCCCGGCGAGCTTAGGGAATTATGCGGCATCTGGGTTGAAGAGACCGACGCGCTTCTTTCAGATCGCTCAAATGGTTTTGTAATTAAAGAAGGCGCGCTTAAAGGAACATGGAAAGCTGAGCTGCTCTGCGATATTATTCATCCGGAAGGAGCTGAAGTAATCGCTGTTTACGAAAGCGACTTTTACTCCGGCGTTCCGGCGCTTTGTAAAAATAATTTTGGCAGCGGACAAGTCTGGTACTTTGGCGCGAGACCTGAGCAGGCTCTTTTGGATCGATTTACAAAATTTGCCGCTGATGAATGCGGCATTAAACCTGTTTTCTCCGCCGGCGAAGGAATCGAAGCGGCGCAGCGCGTTAAGGACGGAAAGATTTTTACTTTTGTGATGAATCATAATAAAACGGACATGATGATTACCATTCCCGAAGCTTCGCTGGATTTAATTACAGGGAAAACTTTCGCGGTAAATGAAAATTACATGCTTCCTGCCGCCGGAGTTATAATTCTTTTTAAGAATAATCCATAAGGAATATTTATGAGTACAGAGAAAATTATTAAAGAAGGAAAGACCGCGCTAGGCATTGAGTTAGGATCGACGCGCGTTAAAGCTGTGTTAATCAGCTTAACCGATCATAAACCTATCGCGTCAGGCAGTCACGACTGGGAAAATCGTTTTGAAAGCGGAATATGGACTTACCGGCTGGATGATGTAAGCGCCGGGCTTCAAGCGAGTTATAAAAATCTGGCGGCTGATGTTAAAGAACGTTATGGCATTACTCTTACAACAGCCGGAGCGATTGGGATTTCCGCGATGATGCATGGCTATCTCGCGTTTGATAAAGATGACAAGCAGCTCGCGCAGTTCAGAACATGGCGGAATACCACAACCGAAAAAGCCGCGGCGGAACTTACAGAAAAACTTCAATTTAATATTCCGCTTCGCTGGAGCATAGCGCATCTTTATCAGGCTATGCTAAACAAGGAAGAACATGTAAAGAACATTAGTTTCATTACAACCCTCGCGGGTTATGTTCACTGGAAGCTGACCGGAAATAAAGTTATCGGCATAGGAGACGCTTCGGGAATGTTTCCTGTCAGCAGCGGCGCGTTTGATTTTGATTCTTCGATGATAAAAAAATTTAATGATATCGCTTCTCCTTATAAATTTTATTGGAATATTAAAGATATTCATCCAAAAGTTTTAAACGCTGGCGATGACGCCGAAAGCCTGACAGAAGAAGGCGCATTGTTTCTTGATCCAAGCGGGAAATTAAACGCGGGCATTCCTCTTTGTCCGCCCGAAGGCGACGCCGGTACCGGTATGGTCGCGACAAACGCAGTCACAGAACGAACAGGAAATATTTCCGCCGGCACATCAATCTTCGCGATGATCGTCATGGAGAAAAATCTCTCCAAGGTTTATCCGGAAATTGATATAGTAGCGACTCCCTCCGGCAAAGCGGTCGCGATGGTTCACGGCAATAATTGTACTTCCGATATCGACGCGTGGTTAAAACTTTTCAGGGAAGTCGCGGATATATCGCTGCCCAAAGGCGCGGAAAAAATTAGTAAAACCGCTTTTTATGAAGCGCTTTATTTTAAATCGCTGGAAGCGGACAGCGACTGCGGGAAACTTTTGGCGTATAATTTCTTTTCAGGTGAACCGCTTGCCGGCGTTGATGAAGGCCGCCCGTTATTCGCGAGGCTGCCGGACAGCGGCTTTACATTGGCGAATTTTATGCGGACGATTCTTTTTTCCGCGCTTGGGACATTAAAACTTGGAATTGATATTCTTGAGAAGGAACAGGTAAAGATCGACAGTCTTCTGGGTCACGGCGGACTTTTTAAAACGAAAGAAATCGGTCAGCGTTATATGGCGGCCGCTTTTAACGCTCCGGTTTCTGTAATGGAAGGATCCGCCGCGGAAGGCGGAGCGTGGGGTATCGCTCTCTTAGCCGCGTATACGCATTACAAAAAAAACGCCGCTGGAACTATAACTTTGGAAAAGTTTCTTAACGAGAATGTTTTTAAAAATTTTTCAAGCGTTAAAATTGATCCTTATTCTGAAGATGTAAAAAGTTTTAATTTATTTATGGAGAGATACACAGCGGGATTAAAAATTGAAAAATCCGCGATAGATAATTTTAAGAGGTAATAAAATGAATTTAAAGAAAAATGAATTTTGGTTTATTGTAGGAAGTCAAGATCTTTACGGAGATGATACGCTCAGACAGGTTGCTGAGCACGCTCGTATAATGTCAGATGAATTTAATAAAGATACGAGTATCGCCGGAACTGTTGTTTTAAAACCGACAGCTGTAACGCCCGCGGGAATCAGGCGCCTTTTTGAAGAAGCCGCTTCATGCGCCGCGTGCGCCGGTATCATCACATGGATGCACACTTTTTCTCCGTCAAAGATGTGGATACAGGGATTGTCCGTTAACCGCAAGCCGCTTCTGCATCTGCACACGCAATATAACCGCGATATTCCCTGGTCGGCAATCGATATGGATTTTATGAATCTTAATCAGTCCGCGCACGGTGACAGGGAACATGGACATATCCACGCGAGGATGCGCCTTCCAAGAAAAATTGTCGCGGGCTTTTGGCAGGATCCTGAACTTCGAAGCCGGATCGGCGTATGGATGCGGGCGGCAAGCGCCAGAGCTGACTGCATGGATAAAGTTGTTTTACGCCTTGGCGATAACATGCGCGAGGTTGCTGTAACGGAAGGCGACAAAGTTGAAGCTCAGGTAAAGTTCGGATGGCAGATAAATACATGGGGCATAGGAGACCTTGCCGCCCGTTATAATAAAGTAAGCGGCGCGCAGGTTGAGAAACTCGCTGAAGAATACGCCGCTTTATATGAACTTGCTGATGATTTAAAACAAGCCGGAAAAGCAAGAAGCTCAATGCTTGAACAGGCGAAAATTGAAATCGCTTTAAAGGAAATGCTCGAGACAGAAAACGCCGGAGCTTTTACCACAACTTTTCAGGATCTTCACGGTCTGCCGCAGCTTCCCGGTCTTGCGTCACAACGTCTCATGGAGCAGGGATACGGTTTCGGCGCGGAAGGCGATTGGAAACAATCTATGCTGACGCGCGCCGCGAAAGTAATGGCATCAGGGCTTAAAGGCGGCGTCTCCTTTATGGAAGATTATACTTATCATTTTGAGCCGGGAAAGGAAGCGGCTCTCGGATCGCACATGCTTGAGATTTGTCCTTCAATCGCCGAAGGAAAACCGCGGATCGAAGTTCATCCGCTTGGAATCGGGGGAAAGGCTGATCCAGCGCGCATGGTTTTTAATGCCGCGCCAGGGAACGCGGTGCTCGCGACATTGATCGATCTTGGAAACAGATTCAGAATGATCGCGAACGAAGTTGAAACAATTAAAATTGTAAATCAAATGCCTAAGCTGCCAGTCGCGCGCGCGCTTTGGAAGCCTTTTCCAAATATTTATGATTCCGCCGAAGCGTGGATACTATGCGGAGGAACGCATCACTCGGTATACAGCGCTGCTCTTACAACGGAATATTTCCGCGACTGGGCGGAAATGTGCGGAATCGAATTTGTTACGATTGATAAAAACACCAATATGAACAGGCTCCGCGATGAACTCAGATGGAGCGAAGCGTATTATGGCAGGCTATAATTCAATTCGCGAAGAAACTTATGAAGCGAACATGGAAATACAGCGCCGCGGTCTCGCGATCTATACATGGGGTAACTCTTCGGCGTTTGATCCTGACAAGGGAGTATTCGCGATTAAACCATCGGGCGTTGATTACGATAAATTAACTCCCGATTCGATGGTCATTCTTGATCTTGAAGGAAACATTGTAGAAGGCAGCCTGCGTCCGTCATCGGATACAAAAACTCATATTGTTTTGTACCGCGAATTCTCATCAATTGACGGCTGTGATATACGCGGAATTACTCACACACATTCAGCTTATGCTGTCGCGTTCGCGCAGGCGAAGATGAGCGTGCCAGTTTTTGGAACAACTCACGCCGATCATGGAACAGAAAGCATACCCTGCACTGAATATATGAGCGAAAACGCCGTAAAAAATAATTATGAGCTTGAAACAGGAAATTTAATTGTTGATACTTTTAAAATAAATAAAATTAACCCTGCTCACATAAACATGGTTCTTGTCGCGGGACATGGTCCGTTTACATGGGGTTCAAGCGCCGCCCAATCTGTGTATAACAGCGCGGTCCTTGAGGAAATTTGCAAAATGGCGCAGCTCACTCTTTCTCTTGATCCTCAGGCGAAACCATTGCCGCGGCACATTATAAAAAAACACTGGGATCGCAAACACGGCGCCGGCGCTTATTACGGGCAAAAGTAAGCATGGATACGAAGAGATTTTTTTTCACACCGTGTTTTATTTTTTTTCCGAATAAAATTTTTGCATAACATAAAAAGCTGGTTTCTTTGTCCGCCGATCCGCGTCAATTAACCCCTTGCGGTTAAAACGTTCCTGATACCGGTTAAGCCGCCGCGGACAGCGAAAGTCGTACAGTATCCACGGAGTTGTGCCTGCGATGTACGGACATTTTTTAAAAACTTCCACCTGCTGTTCGTAAATCTTTTTTTGTTTGTTTTCTGTCCAGAGATCATCAACTGTTCCTCTTTGACCAAGCCGCGCGTCCGCGCCGAATTCGCAAATAAGAACAGGCTTTTCCGGGTTTGAGTTGTTTAATATTTTTGGAAGTTTTTCAAAATCAGGATCGTACCAGCCGTAGTATTCATTTATTCCGATAACATCAAGATACTCAGAAAGCCTGTCTTCGATCATTAATTTTTCATGATTGATCAGGCACGCGGCTGATACTAACCGCGTTTCATCAAGCTCTTTCGCTTTTTTCGCGAGCTTTGACATAAACTCAAGCCTTGAATCATCATCGGCGTTTTCATTTCCGACAGACCAGATGATTACGCTGGCGCGGTTTCGATCGCGAAGAATTAATTCGCTCAGTTGATTCTCCGCGTCTTTGTAAGTATCGGCGTTGTCAAACGCTATTGCCCAGTAAACCGGAACTTCTTCCCAGAGCAGCGCGCCCTCTTCGTCCGCGATCTTCGCGAAACGCCCGTCATGAGGATAATGCGCGAGACGGAAATAATTGCCGTTCATTTCTTTTAAGTCGTGGATCGTATTCCTTATTACTTCCTCATTAGTTGTTTTTCCCAGGGCAAAATGATCTTCATGAACGCAAACGCCGCTTAAAAATATTTTTTTTCCGTTAAGATAGATTTCCTGTCCCTTTGTTTTTATTTCTCTGAAACCTATTTTGTCTTTAACCGCGTCTGTATTAAACGCGATTGATACATCGTATAGCCTTGGGTTTTCCGGGCTCCATAGTTCAGGCTTAGCGGAAAATTTTATTGATCCCTTTCCGTTTTTTATTTCTATTTCCTGCTTTATTCCAAGTTCATTAATTTCGAGAAGCGCTTTTCCGTCCGCGCTTAAATTATCCGAGCTTGTTGTTTCTATATCAGCCTGTATGTTGGCGAATGTTCCATCGGGGCAAAGCCTTACAAACCAGTCCTTGATATAAACCCGCGGAAGGCGGACAAGGCGGATATCCCTGTAAATTCCTCCGTAGTTGAACCAGTCAGTGTTTTCCATCGGAATGCGGTTTGGGGATCGTCTCGCGTCAACAACCGCGATAATACGATTGTCAGTTTTTACAACATCGCTGATGTCGGCATTGAACGGAGTTGACGCGCCATCATGTGTACCGATAAAATTTCCGTTTAAAAAAACTGATGTTCTGTAAGCCGCGCCTTCAAAACGCAGCAGCAATATCTCGCCTTGCGTTTTTGGAAAGTATCTGAAAGTTCTGGTATATATTCCCGAACCTTCAAAATATAACAGCTCAGGTTTTTCAAGGTTCCAGACTGCGGGAACTTTTAAAAGTTCCCAGCTTTCCCAGTCGTAATCTAGCGGCATTTCTCCGCCGGAAGCGTTGTATCGTACTTCTTTATGCCATTTCGCCCTGCGGCATGTATCATATAAGTCTTCCGCGAAATTCCATTTGCCGTTTAGCGATTCCGTTTCCCTTCCGGTTATGTTTACAAGAGAGTCCGCTTCGAGTTTGATTTTTAAGTATTCATTTTCATAACCATAATTGTGGATGTCCGATAAAAAGTTTCCTGATTTCTCTTTCATATTATCTCCTAATTTTTTATTTCGCGTATTGAATGACGTTCAAGGATTGTACAGGGAAGCGATATCCTTTTTATATTTTTTTTGTTTTGGTTTAATTGATTCAGAATTAACTCGGCGCACTTGCGGCCTATTTCATTTAATGGCGGCTGTACTGTCGAAAGCGCCGGCACATAGCCCTGGCTTATACTGCGATTGTCAAAACCAAACAGCGAAATATCCCTGCCAATTTTTAAGCCAAGTTCCGCGGCTTGTTCGTAAACGCCGCATGCCATCATATCATTAAATGAGAAAATCGCGGATATTTTTTTTTTCAGCAGCTTGGCAGCTAAACGGTACCCGGAAATACGATCCCAGTCTCCGTACAGAATAATGTCCTTTTTAACTTTTATGCCATGTTTTGTCATTGCTGTGTTAAAGCCGTTTAGCCGCGTTTTTGTATGATAACTTGTAACTGGACCGCAGATTACTCCAATATTTTTATGGCCTTTTAATATTAATAATTCTGTAACATCATTAGCGGCTTTTTCATCATCGTAGATTACAGATTGAAAAATATCTTTACATGGATAGCAATACGCGTAAACAAAAGGGATTTGTATTTGCACCGGAATATAGCTGATCTCACGGCAGTGATATCCTACATAAATTATTCCCTCAACTTGTTTCGCTGTCATGCTTCTAATCATGCTGTCAGTCAGTTCATGATGCGTGGGCGTGTCAGTAAAGTCATTGTTATAGCGTTTATATAATCTCATATTGCCTAAAATAATTTCATAGCCGTTTTCTTCACAGTAAGCGTCAATGCCGTCAACTATTTCCGGCGCGTTGAACACAGTCAAGTCCTCGGTGATTATTCCTATGGTGTTTGTTTTTTTCTTTTGAAGATTTTTCGCGAGAGCGTTAGGCATATAACGCATTTTTTGAGCAAGATCAATTATTTCTTTTGCTTTCATTTCGCCGGCAGCACCGTTTTTTCCGTTTAAAACATTTGAGACAGTTGCTGTAGAAACACCTGCTAACCGGGCAATTTCTTTAATTGTTACCATTTATGTTACAATAAAGTTTAGACTATATTTTATTAATTTGTAAACTGAGCTTTTTTAAAACTTGAATCCGAGATATATAAATTAATTAAAAATTCAACAAAATATTTAATGAATTTCTGTTGACAAGCTATAAATATGAGGTTAGCATATACTTAATCGTTTTACCTAAACGTTTAGGTAAAAAGTTATATTTTTATGGAGGAAAACATATGAAAAAAATCGCTATTATTGGCATTGTTCTGATTCTGCTCAGTTCAATGGTTTTTGCCAGCGGAGGCAGTCAGCAGCAGTCAGCGGCTGCGGGAAAGACTGTTATTACCTTCTCTTTCTGGGGCACTCCTGATGAATGGGTAGCTACAATGGCTACCGCTGAAAGATTTAATCAATCTCAGAACAGAATCGAAGTAGTACCCATACAGATTGCATGGGAAGCTTATGTACCTACGTTAAATACAATGGCGGCAGCCGGAAGACTCCCGGACTGCGGCATGATGATGGAATCACGCGTTCTTGAGTTCGCTAATAATGGCTTGCTCGCTGATATGTCGCAAATGTATCCCGCGGGATCACCAAAACCTCTTGACAGTCTCGCGTTCAAAGACTCGTCCGGTAAAGTTGTCGCTTATTCCGCCGCTAACGAGATTCTCCTACTTTACTATAATAAAAAAATGTTTGATGCCGCGGGCATCGCTTATCCGCCTACAAATGTCGCGAACGCGTGGACGTGGGATCAGTTTGTTAATACCGCGAAATTATTAACCAGAGACGCGAATGGTAGAACTCCGAATGATACAGGATTTGATCGCAATAATATCAGGCAGTATGGCGCTCAGGTTAATAACCTTACATGGCAGCTTGAAGTGTGGGCGCTCAGCAATGGAGGCGGCTTCTTCTCTCCTGACGGCAGAACTCTCACTATTGATCAGCCGGCGGCAATTGAAGCGATTCAGAGAGTAGCTGATCTTCATCTTGTTCACAATGTATCTCCCTTAAGAACAGGTATGACCGATGACAATATCCAGGCTTCTATTCTTACCGGAACAGTAGCAATGGCGACATGCGGTCAGTGGAATGTAGGGACAGCGTTTCCCGAATGGGTAGCCGCCGGAAATGAGTATGGCGTGGCGGTTCTTCCGTATATGAGGGAAAGAGTAACCATTAACACTGGCGGTCCGACTGTTGTTTTCTCACAGTCAAGGAATCAGGCGGCGGCGATGGAATTCCTCAGATGGTATATGCAGGAAGAAAATTCATGGGGTTTGATTGAATCCGGTATTTGGATGCCGATTTTGGATAAATATTATACTAACGCGGCTGATACGCGCAGATGGATCAACAACCCGAATTTCCCTGTTAATTATCAGACAGCTGTTGTTGATTATGCCAGAACAAACGCGAAACCAACCTCATGGTACTTTACTCCTAACACAGGCGACATTTACGAAGCTCTTGGCGCGGCGTTAGGTGATGTTTGGACAGGCAGGACAACCGCGCAGGCTGCCATTACAGGCGCCGCGGCGAATTTACGCAGGCTGCTTGCCAGACGATAGATTAGTTTTGCTGTTATTTAAGCGCCGCTGTTTAAGCGCCGCTATTTAGGCGCCGCTGGCGTTAATCTTTTTGGTTTTCGCCGCAGCGCTTAAATTTATTTTTACTGCTCCGGGGAGCGAGAATGTCTGATAAGAAATATAAACTAAAAAAATATAACTCATTAGCGGCAAAGCAGGAAGCGCGCGCCGCTTATTTGTTTTTAATTCCCGCGTTTGCAGGTCTTACTGTGCTTACTTACGGTCCGCTTCTCGCGGTATTCGGAATAAGTTTTTTTAACTGGAGAGCAGGCGCTCCTGTTCCAAGATTTATCGGACTAGAGAATTATAAATATCTCTTTGATATAGCTGTTGATACCACATTTATTGATTCAATAAAAGTTACAGCTTATTTTTCGTTGCTTGCTGTCGCGGGAAGTTTAATTTATTCTCTCATTGTCGCAATACTTTTAAACCGCAAGATTCCCGCCAGAGGATTTTTTCGCGCGATATTTTACATTCCTTATGTGCTGCCAGCTGTCGCTGTATACATAGGCTGGTCATGGCTTTATGAACCCAATTACGGTTTATTTAATCATATTTTAACTATGCTTAATATTAATAAAGTTCAGTTTATACAGGATTCAAAACTTGTTATACCTTCTCTTTCTTTGATTGCCGTTTGGCTGTCAGGAAATTTGATTGTTATATTTTTAGCCGGACTGCAAAATGTACCGCGCGTTTATTATGAAGCCGCTGAAATTGACGGAGCAAACTCATGGCAGCGGTTTTGGAATATTACAATTCCCAGTATGTCGCCGATTATATTCTACAACCTGCTGATGGCGATTGTAACAAATATGCAGGTGGTAACTCCAGCGCTTGCGCTGACAAGAGGCGGTCCCGGAAATTCAACGCGGTTTATGACATATCTTATGTATTGGGAAGGATTTCAATCAGGGCGTTTTGGTTCAGCCGCCGCGATTTCATTCATATTTTTTATAATAATCGCGATATTTACCGCGATTATTTTCGCGACATCCAAAGAATGGGTTTTTTATGAGGGGGATAAATGAACCTGAGTAACAGCCGCGGAACGCGAGAAAAAGTTTTAAATTATCTTGCTTTAACAGGAACGATTATTTTAGCTTTTTTGGCGATGTTTCCTATTTATTGGATAATACGTTCAAGCCTTATGAACAACGCTGAATTATACGCTTCGCCGCCGGCGATTCTTCCGCCAAGCTGGCTTTTTTCCAATTATCCAAAAGCGCTGGTTGATTTTCCTTTTTGGCTTTATTTTAAAAATACAATGACAATAATTATTCCTTCCGTGCTTGCGGGTACCATTACCGCTACTTTTTGCGGATACGCGTTCGCGCGTTTAAGATTTCCCGGAAAGAAATTAATTTTTTCTCTTTGCGTAGGCTCAATGCTGCTGCCGGCGATGGTTACATTGATACCTCTTTATATAATGTGGTCAAGAACGCCGTTAATCGGAACATACTGGCCGCTTATTCTGCCTTACTTCTGCGGAGGCGGCGCTTTTAATATTTTTCTTATAAGGCAGTTTATGCGGACGATTCCTATGGAACTGGATGAAGCGGCTTATATCGACGGAGCAGGATACTGGACAATACTTACAAAGATTTTAATTCCCGCGGTAAAGCCGGCAATGATTGTAGTCGCTTTGCTATTATTTATCATTTTGTGGAATGATCTTTTAATACAAATGATATATATACATGATATAGATAAATTTACCATATCCATTGGCTTAACCCGTTTTAGAGGATCATTAAGGCAGGATTGGGCGATGTTTATGTGCGCTACCTGCATGTCATTTGTACCAGGCGTTGTTTTCTTTCTAATCGGTCAAAAATATTTTATAGAAGGAATTGCTTTAACAGGCATGAAAAATTAATTATTACTTTTTTTAATGAAATAATATATGATTTATTTATTAACAATATCTGTTCTGGAGAATAAAAAATGAAAAAATCACTGCCGCTTTCATCAATTCGTATTGATGATTTATACTGGAACAGATTCACAAAACTAATCCCCGAAAAAGTAATTCCGTATCAATGGGAAGTATTAAATGATCGCCAAAGCGGCGCTCCGCCGAGTTATTGTTTAAAAAATTTCCGGATTGCCGCAGGCGATGAAGAGGGAAAACAGCAGGGGATGGTGTTTCAAGATTCTGACGCGGCAAAATGGCTGGAAGCTGTAGCGTACAGCCTCGCGAATAATCCTAATCCGCGGCTTGAAAAAACAGCGGATGATGTAATCGCTTTAATCGGGCGCGCTCAGGAGAAAGACGGATATCTTAACACATACTTTTCACTTAACTACCCAAAAGAAAAATGGATGAACCTTACAGAAGGCCATGAGCTTTACTGCGCGGGTCATTTAATTGAAGCCGCTGTCGCTTATTTTGAAACAACAGGAAAGAAGCCGCTTCTTGATATTGTGTGTAAACTGGCTGACCTTATCTGTAATACCTTTGGTACCGAAGACGGAAAACTTCGCGGTTATCCCGGTCATCCCGAAATAGAACTTGCTCTTGTCCGCTTATATTATGTTACAGGCGAATCGCGTTATCTGAACATGGCTAAATATTTTATTGATGAGCGCGGCGGAACGCCAAATTATTTTTTAGAAGAAAAAAAACGTCCTGGATTCCGGCCTATTTGGGGAACTTTTTTTGATCCGGCGTACTTCCAATCGCATCTTCCTGTCCGCGAACAGGATACAGCGGAAGGTCATTCTGTCCGCGCGCTTTATCTTTACAGCGCAATGGCGGATATCGCGTATGAGTTTAATGACAGCGGACTTTTGGAACAATGTAAAATTCTTTGGAATAATATCGTTCAAAAGCGTATGTATGTTACAGGAAGCGTCGGCTCGTCAGGGTTTTTGGAACGTTTTACAACCGATTACGATTTGCCTAATGATTCAAATTATTCTGAAACCTGCGCGTCAATTGCTCTCGCGATGTTCGGCGAACGCATGGCAAAAGCGACAGGAGACGCGTCCTATTTTGACATTGTCGAGCTTGCTCTTTACAACACTGTCATGGGCGGTATCTCGCTTGAAGGCGATAAATATTTTTATGTTAACCCCCTTGAAGTTTGGCCTGAAACCTGCATGGAATTTACCTCGCGTTCGCATATCAAACCGGAACGGCAAAAATGGTTTGACTGCGCGTGCTGCCCGACAAATGTTGCGCGCACATTTACGCGGCTTGGTCATTATATTTATTTTTTAGAAAACGATGAACTGTTTGTTAATTTATTTATTCAGAATGAAACTTCGCTTGTTATAAACGGGAAAAATATTTCCGTGTTTCTTTCAACTGATTATCCAAAAACAGGAAATGTAAAAATCACTGTAAATGGTGATGCCGATGCCGCGCTGTCATTAAATATCAGGATACCTTCATTTACCGATGATTTTGCCGTGAATATTAACGGAAACAAAATAAACTCTGAACCTTTGTCTGGCGGGAATAATTATTTCCGTTTAGCGAATATTAAAACAGGCGATGAAGTTTTTATTTCATTTTCTGTTAAGCCCCGGATTATTTACGCCAATCCAAAGGCGCATTATAACTGCGGCAAAGCAGTCATCGCGCGCGGTCCAGAAATTTTCTGTCTTGAGGAATGCGATAACGGTAAAAATCTCGCGGCTCTTTCGCTTGATACATCGGCGCCTCTTACAGAAATCCGCCGAGATGATCTTTTGGGCGGGATCACGCAGATTAAAGCAAAAGGAAAAAGGCTTATCGAACCTGACGAAGCTTCTTCATTCTCAGAGAAATTTTCGCCGCGTTCAGAAGACGCCGAGCTTACAGCTGTTCCTTACGGCGTCTGGTGTAACCGCGCCCCGGGTGAAATGCTCGTGTGGATAAGAACGGAGTGAATATTATTGCCATCATGCTAGCGTTATGACGCGCGCGCATTGATTATTTCACTTAACGTTCGTTAATTTATTTCTAATATTTCCAAAACGGATTTAAGCGTCTCTCTCATCGCGTAAGGAGGGCGGCGGCTGATTTCTCCGCCTGTATCCCAAAGAATTGGGCATACGCCATAGTTAAGGCTGTATTGGGTTACCGCCGCCATCCATTTGACGCGGTCTTCCTCTTTTTTATTTCTGAATGTCACGCCGTATTCCCCGAGAATTACAGGAATTCCTTTATCTAAAAAATTTATTTTTAATTTATTCATTTGTTCCGTTAAATGCCTGTAATCCGCGGGCGATCCCCATGTGTCTGTAAATCCCCAGTCGTTATCACGTTCCTCGGCGATTGTAAAAATGGAAGGATCATAATAATGAACGGAAAGTATCAGGCGTTGATCCGTTTTATCAGAAGGCAAAACAAAAAACGGATCGCAGGTTAAATTAATATCTGTCCAGTAGCCCGCGATTAGCAGGAACCGGTCTTCATTTCCTTCCGCGCTCCGGATTGTATCAACAAATATTTGGTTTAACGCGTTAACTAATCCAAACGCTTCGCTTTTTCCGTTTAAGCCGCCGCTCCATCTGTTCCAAAGATTATCAAAGCCAATTTCATTCATCGATTCAAAGATCAATTTATCCTGCGACACTTCAGAAAATTTTTGGGCGATCTGTTTCCAGACAGCTGTGAACATGGCTGATGTTTCTTCGGGATTATCAGAAGCGTTCAGTATCCAGCTCTTGTCTGAATGTCCGCCGTCATGATGCAGATTAATTATGCAATATAAATCTTCATCCAGTATCCAGTTTACAACTTCCGCGACGCGATCCATGCGGTTAGGGCATCTTGAACAATTTTCAAAAACGCAATCGCCGATTAAATAATCAGGGGCAGGCCCGATGTATTCAGCCCATGTTACAGGAAGTCGTATTGTTTTATAGCCGTAGTTTTTTAGCGCGCTGATTAAATCGCGGGTGATCTGCGGATTTCCCCAGCCTGTTTCTCCGGCGTGCCAATGGTTAGTACCGATCGCATCCAGAGTGTTGCCGATATTAATCCCAATGCCCAAGTTTTGAACAAACATCATCGCGGAATTATTTGGAAGATTTTCATTTATATTGACTGCTCCCTCCGGATCAGTATTATCGCCGCTTGAATCATTGTTTCGCAGTTTGCACATCACAAGCGTCAGTAAAATAAAAACTATTAATAAGATTTTTATCTTCACGTAACATTTCTCTTTTATATATTCGCTCCTGCGCGGATCAGAATAGGCATGCTTAAAAAGCCGTGAGTTTCAGTTATCCATCCGCCGCCTTTAATTGTTTCTCCTGTTATGTATTGTTTCCATTCGCCTTCGGGAAGATAATAAGTTACAGTGTTGTCTTCGCTGAAGACAGGCGCTACAAGCAAGTCTCCCCCAAGCATGTACTGACGGTCAAGGTACGCGCATGTTGGATCATCCGGGAACTCAAGGAACATTGCACGTAACACAGGAATTCCTTTTTCGTGCGCTTCTTTCGATGATTTTAAAATATACGGCATTAATTTCGCTTTCAATTCTGTAAAGCGGCGACAGACATCAGCGGATTCCTCATCGACGCTCCACGGAACGCGGTATGAATGACTTCCGTGCAGCCTTGAATGAGACGATAAAAGCCCGAAAGCGAGCCAGCGTTTAAACAAAGCCGCGTTTGGAATACCTTCAAAGCCGCCGATGTCATGACTCCAAAAGCCGAATCCCGAAAGACTTAAAGAAAGTCCGCCCCTTAAAGTTTCCGCCATTGCCTCGAATGTTGATTCGCAGTCGCCTCCCCAGTGCAGCGGGAATCTTTGTCCGCCTGCCGTCGCGCTTCGCGCGAAAAGAACCGCTTCGCCTTTTCCGCGCTTTCCTTCTAAAAGCTCAAACACAACCTTGTTATAAATGTATGAATAATAATTATGATGGCGCTGCGGATCTCCTCCGTCAAAAAATACAGCGTCCTCCGGTATTAATTCGCCGAAGTCAGTTTTAAAGCAGTCCACGCCCATGTTCATCAAAATTTCCAGTTTGTCCGTGTACCATTTGCATGCCGCGGGATTTGAAAAATCAACTAACGCCATTCCCGCCTGCCATTCATCGCGCTGAAACACAGAGCCGTCTTCGCGTTTTAAAAAATAGCCGCCTTTTTTTCCTTCTTCAAAAAGGATCGAGCGCTGAGCGATGTACGGATTAATCCACACGCAGATTTTTATTCCTTTCGCTTTTATCCGCGACAGCATGCCTTTTGGATCCGGAAATGTTTCTTTATCCCATGTAAAGTCACACCAGTTAAATCCCTTCATCCAGAAACAGTCAAAATGAAAAACTGATAAAGGAATTTTTCTTTCTTCCATTCCATTTATAAAACTCATTACTGTTTTTTCATCATAAGATGTTGTGAATGATGTTGACAGCCATAAACCGAAACTCCATTCAGGCGGCATCGCCGGTCTCCCTGTAAGCGCGGTATAACGCTCAAGAATTGTTTTTGGTTCGGGACCGTAAATAATAAAATATTCAAGACATTCGCCGCTTACGCTAAATTGAACCCGCGCTGTTTTTTCACTGCCGACTTCAAACGAGACTCTTCCCGGATCATTTACAAATACTCCGTAACCTTTGTTTGTCAAATAGAAAGGAATGTTTTTGTACGCGAGCTCACTCGCTGTTCCGCCATCGGCATTCCAGATATCAACCGCCTGACCGTTTTTTATTAAAGGACCAAAGCGTTCTCCCAATCCGTAAATAAACTCGCCGACAGTGAGCGAAAGTTCATCTTTTATAAACGCGGTTTTTGTTTTAAACGGAACTGCTCCCTGACCTGTACATTTATTTAAATATTCAGGCAGACATTCCATATAACCAGTTGATTTTGATAAATTTTTTGTTAAAACATTTTTTCCGCCGTAAAAAACATTGTTCCATTTGTCGCCTTTTTCAACCGATACCGATAAATCGCCGCTTTTTAATATCGCTTCTTTATCTGTTATCTGAATTAAAGGTTTAAATTCTTTGTCGATTTCAAGCGGGAAACAAGGTCTATTATTGTTCGCGCCTTCAAAATGAGATATTTTTACCTTGATGATATTTTTCATCGGGCTTGAATAACGGACTGTGAGCAGCTGCATATTTAATGTGTCGCCTCTGTGCCTAATCGGCTTTTCCGGAGCGAAAACTGCTAATTCATCGCCTTGTTTTTCAATTTCCGAAGGACACGCGGCAAAATGCGCTTTAACGCCTTCTTTTATAAGCCAGTAACCGTCAGTAAATTTCATGTAAAACTCCTTTAAATACCTCGTTTGCATATTATAATCTATTTGATCTTTGATAACAATTATATTCGATTATATGCTATTATATATTAGTATAACTTAATGAAAACAATCTTTGTTGTTGATGACAGTGACACTAACCTCTCAATGGCTGAGTCCGCGCTGGAAAATCATTACCGCGTTATGACAATGCCGTCAGCCGCGAAAATGTTTTCGCTGCTGGAAAAAGTTATTCCTGATTTAATTTTGCTGGATATCGAAATGCCGGAAACAGACGGTTTTACGGCGCTAAGAAAATTAAAAACAATTAACGCGTGGGTAAATATTCCTGTTATGTTTTTAACGGGACGCAATGATTCCGATGTCGAAGTGCAGGGGTTTGAGCTTGGCGCGATTGATTTTGTGACAAAGCCGTTTTCAGAATCTGTGCTGATTAACAGGATCAAAACGCATTTGGATATTGATGAAATTATCAGAGAAAGAACAGCGCAGCTTAACAGGCTTCAGAACAGCATTATATCCGTTCTCGCGAATCTTGTTGAAAGCAGAGATAAAGGAACGGGCGGCCATATCGAACGCACATCTGAATACATCAAAATTCTTATTAATGAAATGAAAAAACATGGAGTATACTCCGATGTTATCAATGACTGGGATATGGAGAGAGTTATTTCTTCGGCGCGGATGCATGATCTTGGCAAAATTTCCATAACGGATTTAATTGTTAATAAACCGGGACGGTTGACTGATGAAGAATATGAAGTAATGAAAACGCACGCGCAGGAAGGCGAACGGATTATTGATGAGATTATCGCGCAGACAGGCGAAGGAGAATTTTTGCGTAACGCGAGATTATTCGCTGGCTGTCATCATGAACGCTGGGACGGGAACGGGTATCCGCATAAATTAAAAGGCGACGAGATTCCGCTTCAGGGAAGAATTATGGCGATTGCCGATGTTTATGACGCGCTTGTATCCGAACGGCCTTACAAAAAAGCTTTTTCCGATGAAGAAGCTGTTGAAATAATCATGCAGGGCGCGGGCACTCATTATGATCCAAAAATAACGGAAATATTTTTTTTGGCGAAAAATCAATTTAAGAATGTCAGGGTTCATAAATAATGTTTTCCAAAAAAACGAAAGAAGCGGAAAAACAAACGCGTATGACCAGGCTTTTGGATACCGTGAATACAGCCGTGACTATTCTTTTAACCAGCAACGCCGACGCGTCATTTGACTCGGCTCTGCTAAAAAGTTTTGATCTTATCGGGCACTGTCTGGACGTTGACCGCGTTCAAATCTGGCGCAGCGAAAATTTTAATAATAACCGCCATTATGTTTTAAGGCATGAATGGCGCAGCGATTACGGCAGGAAATGCCGGCCGATGCCGTATGGCCTTCATTTTCCCTTTAACATGAAAAATGAATGGGAAAAAATTTTTCTGTTAGGCGCTAATATAAATTCGCCTGTTTCAAAATTCCCTGATGAAGACAAAGAATTTCTGGAATTCTACGAATTAAAATCCATCGTTATGATTCCTGTGTTTCTGGAAGGCGATCTTTGGGGAATCTTCAGCATTAATAACTGCCGCAATGAATATGTTTTTTCCAGCGAAGAAATCAGCATATTAACATCCGCGGGACTTATGATGAGTACCGCTGTTAACCGCAATATCCAGATAATGAAAATGCGCGAAGCGGAAGAGCGCACGCAGATAATGATAGACGCTGCTCCGTTATGCGCTTTTATCTGGGATCAAAACATGTCAATAATTGATTGTAATCAGGAAGCTGTTAAGATGTTTGAGATGCTTAACAAGCAGGATTTTATCGAGAACTTTTCAAAGCTTTCGCCCAAATATCAGCCTGACGGAGTATTGTCCGGCGAAAAAGGCACAAGGCTTGTAAAAAAAGCGTTAGATGAAGGCTACAGCCGTTTTGAATGGATGCATCAGAAAATCAACGGCGAACCTGTTCCGACTGAAATTACATGCATACGCGTGAAATACAGAGACAGTTTTACCATAACCGAATACATTAGGGATCTCCGCGAACAAAAAGCGATGTATGCCGAAATGCGCAAAGCGGAAATCGCCGAAGAAAGCAGCAAAGCCAAAAGCGATTTTCTCGCAAAAATGAGCCATGAAATCCGCACGCCGATGAACGCGATTTTGGGCATTACGGAGATTCATCTTCAGGACGCTTCAATCGGGCAGGCGACAAAGGACGCGCTGGAACGAATTTATAATTCCGCTGATTTATTGCTTGGAATAATTAATGACATACTGGACCTTTCTAAAATAGAAGCCGGCAAGCTTGAGTTAAATGTTTTTCAGTATGATATCGCGAGCCTTATTAATGATACTGTGCAGCTAAATATGATGCGTTTTGAAAGTAAACCAATCGAGTTCAGGCTTGAAATAGACGAGAATGTTCCGATTATGTTCATTGGCGATGAACTTAGAATTAAACAAATCCTTAATAATCTGCTTTCCAACGCGTATAAATATACGCAGGAGGGAATGATAACCCTTACTGTATCATGTGAACCAAAAAAGGATGACAGCCATGATACTACGATAATTTTCTGCATCATTGATACAGGGCAGGGAATGACAGATGAACAAGTGCAAAAACTTGGCAATGAATACTCGCGTTTTAACATGGAGGCAAACCGCAAGACAGTCGGCGCCGGTCTTGGCATGAATATTACGCGCAATCTTTTAAACATGATGAACGGAGAGATAATCATTGAAAGCACGCCCGGCATGGGTTCGACATTCACGGTGCGTCTTCCGCAGAAATGCCCGGACCCGGAACCAATTGGCAGGGAACTTGCCGATAACCTGATGCAGCTTAACATCGCTGGAACAGTTAAATTAAAGACTGTGCAGATCCGCCGCGAGTATATGCCTTACGGCAGCGTGCTTGTAGTTGATGATGTTGAGACAAATCTTTATGTCGCTAAAGGACTTATGGTGCCTTACGGCTTAACTGTAGAAACAGTTATGAGTGGTTTTGCCGCGATAGATAAAATAAGAAACGGCAATATTTACGATGTTATTTTTATGGATCATATGATGCCGGGAATGGACGGCATAGAGGCTGTTAAAATAATAAGGAGTATTGGCTATACCAAACCCATTATCGCTTTGACAGCTAACGCTCTCGCTGGACAGGCGGAAATGTTCATGCAAAACGGTTTTGATGATTTTATTTCCAAACCTATTGATATACGCCAGTTGAATCATTCTTTAAACAGATTTATACGCGATAAGCAGCCTCCTGAAGTTTTAAAAGCAGCGAGAAAACAAAAAGAGCAAATGAAAGGCAGCGGCAGTCAGCCGTCTGTCGCTCCGGAAATCGCCGAGTTCTTTTTACGCGACGCGAAAAAAGCCGCGTCAATTATGGAATCGATCTATATTAATAAATGCCGAAGGGTAGAAGACCTTTCCATGTTTATTATTAATATTCACGCGATGAAAAGCGCTCTGGCTAATGTAAGCGAAATGAATCTTTCTCTGGAAGCCGCTAAACTGGAAAAAGCGGGGCGCGAAAAGGATGTTCATTTTATCTTGGCTCAGCTTCCTATATTTCTTGAGCGTCTATATAATATAATTCATAGTTTTGAAACAAAGGAAAAACAGCCGGGAGAAGAGAAAAAAACTGTCGGAGAAATTTCATTCTTAAAGGAAAAACTTACAGAAATTTGCGCCGCGTGTTCAACGTTTAATAAAAAGACAGCCAAAGATTTACTCGCGGAAATCAGATTAAAATCATGGCTGCCCGCGACTGAGGAATGTCTTGGCAATATCGCGGGATTTCTGCTGCACAGCGAATTTGACGAGGCCGTTAAAACAATCGAGGAACTAATAAAGAAGTCTTAAAAAAATTTTGCGCGTAATTTTAATTTAATTTTAATATTACAAATTATTTTTTCCCGCGTTAACAAGGGTGAGTATATACCTGTCCATCAATATATTTTCTAAAGCGGCAACAGGAGAGCGTAAAAGCATGTCGCATTCCGCTGTTAGAGCAAGACAGGCTTCCGCCGAATCAATGTCGTATCTGCGCGAAGCCGCGATATAATCATCTTTGGCTTTTGGGGATGAAAGCCCGATTTTTTTTAATTCAAAACTGTTACCCGCGCTTCCGGTTTCGATCAACAGCAAATAGTCGCAAAGTTTTCTGAAACACCACGCGAGACCCGATAAAATTCCCTGAGCGCTTTCTTTCGCGGAAAGCATTACAGAAATTGATTCCAGCGCCTTTGAAAGATCGCCTGACGCGATACGCGAAAAAAGCGTAAAGGCTGATTCCTCTCTGTTATGCGAAAGCCATTTTTCCGCGTCTTCAGCTGTGATGTTTTTTTCGTTTTTTGTTTTATCAGCGAGCATAAATTGAATAAGCCTTGAACATTCGCGCTTTAACGCGTCTGTGTTATTCTCTACAAGCTCTAAAATCATGTTCACGCATTCTTTATCGATGTTAAAGCCTTCGCGCCTGAAAAATGAAACAAGCCATTCGTTTTTTTCCCGTTCAAACATTTCATAAAAGATTTTACAGTTGGTTTTCGGAACGCCGGCGCTAAAAAAAGCGTCTTCAAGCCCGGCGGGAAGTTTTATTTCATCGCTGAGCATTATCAAAACTACGCTGTCTTCCATGTCTTTAACGCATGAAGAAAGAAGCTCAATTTCGTCTTTCTTTTTTATGTTTTCAGCGTTTTTTATTATTACAACGCGGGAATCCGCGAACAGGCTGATATTTAAAAGTGTGTCGGCGATTTCGCCTGCCGGAGATTCGCCGTAATAAAATATAAACTCTTCGGCTCCCGGAAATTTCGCTTTTATTTCGTTTATCGCGTCCTGCTTTTTTCCAAGCTCAGGACCGGGAAATAAATAAACATTTTTTGACGCCGCGGAGGATTTTCTTCCTGTCATTTTAATATGTGCGGATTAATGTATATAAACGTCCGAGAATTTTTACATCCTGACTGTATATCGGCTTGTACGCCGGATTTTCCGCCTGAAGGCGTATACGAGAGCTTTCCTTGTAAAAACGTTTTAGAGTTACAGCTTCGTCAATTAACGCGACAGCGATTTCGCCGTTACGGACTGTGTTTTGTTTTTCGATAATAGCTGTATCGCCTTCAAGGATTCCAGCGCCTGACATGGAATCGCCTCTTATTTTTAACGCGAAATATTTTTTATTTTTTTTGAGCATGGTGCGGTGGAGCAGCACGTTACCGTCAAAATTTTCCTCGGATAAAATCGGTATGCCTGCCGCCACTGTTCCAAGAACCGGAATGCTCATCAGGTCGGCGTCTTCCGGCCTTGAATGAATAAGCCCCATAGTTCTGGGTCTTTTATCCGCGTGTTTTAAATGGCCCTTTTTACGCAGGGCTGTTATGTGATCATGAGCGCCTTTTACGGAAATTGAGAAATGATCGGCAATCTCCCTGATCGTAGGCGGGTAAGAATTTTTTTTAATATAATCAGCGATAAAGGAGAGGACTTGTTTTTGTCTGTCTGTCAGCTCTTTCATACATTATCCTTCGTTATATATTACATTTTTTTCGGAAGGTTATCAAGTGTTTAGCGCCGCGGAAACGGCGTTAGCGGCGGCAGAATTTATACCGTGTTTTTTCAGCTTCGCGTGGAGATTACTGGGATAAATTCCGATTGCTTCCGCGGTTCTTGATATTATACCATTGTTTTTTAACAGCTGGTACTCCAAATAATATTTTTCAAAATTATCCCTTGCCTGATTAAATTCCTGCTCTATTAAATTTTCCGGTATAACCGGCGGCTTGTTAGTTAGTTCTTTATTTTTTATTTTTTTATTAAGCAGCTTTTCAAGATCATCTGCGGTTATAGTATCGCCTTGATGCATAACAGCGATTCTTTCGGAAAGATTTCTCAGTTCGCGTACATTTCCCGGCCAATCATGCTCTGTAAGAACGTCAATCGCTCCTTCTTTTAATATTATTTCTTTGTTCAAAGTTTTTAAAAAATGGAAGAGCAGAAGAGGAATGTCTTCGGCGCGCTCGCGAAGCGGCGGGAGATGGATGGGAATTACATTCAGCCTGAAAAATAAATCCTGCCGGAACTTTCCGCCCGCGCACGCTTTTTCTAGATCTTGATTTGTAGCCGCTATTACGCGGACATCGGTCTCGATTGTTTTTTCCCCGCCGACGCGTTCAATTTTTTGTTCCTGAATTACGCGCAAAACCTTCGCCTGCGCGGAAAGGCTCATGTCGCCGATTTCATCAAGAAAAAGCGTGCCGCCGTGAGCAAGCTCAAATCGTCCCTTGCGCGCGGAAACCGCGTCTGTAAACGCGCCTTTCTCATGTCCGAAAAGTTCACTCTCAATCAAGCTGTCCGGAATTGCCGCGCAGTTTACTTCGATAAATTGATTATCCGCGCGCGATGAACAAAGATGAATAGCGCGCGCGATCACTTCCTTGCCGGAGCCGTTTTCGCCTGTGATTAAAATTCGCGCGTCGCTGGCGGCGGATTGTCTTACCATATCCCGGATTTTTTCGATAACCGGACTTGTGCCGATGATATCATCGCAGGTAATGTGTTTTATTTTTCTTAATGTTTTATTTTCCTCGCGAAGCTGCTTTACTGTAAACGCGTTTCTGCATACTGTAAGAACTTTTTCCAAAGACAGCGGCTTTTCCAGAAAATCAAACGCGCCAAGTTTTACCGCACGGACTGCCATGTCAATGTTCGCGTGACCGGAAATCATTACTATTTCAGCTGACTGCCAATCGCTTTTTATTTTTTCCAGAGCTTCAATGCCGCCTAATTTTGGAAGAAGAACATCAAGAAATATTAAATCAATTATTTCGCGTTTTAATATATCAATTCCGGCAAGCGCGTCCTGCGCCGCGAAAACTTTATATTTTTCATCTTCGAGGATCGACGCGAGAGTATGCCTTATTCCGTGCTCATCATCAATGATGAGTATAGACCACTGCTTTTGCTGCATGTCACTCTCCGTCCGCGGTTTGCGCGGCTACAGGCAGATCGATATAAAATGTGGTTCCCGCGCCTTCGGCGGAATCAAACCAGATAGAGCCGTCATGATCATTTACAATGCGTTCAATAATCGGAAGTCCCAATCCCGTGCCTGATTCTTTTGTTGTAAAATACGGAGTAAAAATTAAACGGCTTTCGTTTTTACTTATTCCTTTGCCTGTATCTCTTACGCTGATTCTACAATAACAAACCTCCCGCTTTTTTACAAGATCGGAACGAATTTCGATTACGCCGGCGCTGTCCATCGCGTCTATCGCGTTTATTATTATGTTAGCCAAAACCTGCGAGAAACGGTGTTTATCAATTTTTATCCAAATATCTTTTCCAATGTTTTCCGTATCAAATGAAATTTTTGAATAGGAGCTTGAGTATGAATTTATCACATCGTTTATTGTTTCATGCAGGCTTGATGCCGAATTAGACGGTTCCATTGGTTTTGATAATGTCCTAAATTCATTTAACAGAGTAGAAAGCCCGTCAGTTTCCTGAATGATCGCGATCATTGAATTTTCCAGAATCTCTCCGATGCTTTCGGGGTTATTCCGCCATCTTCTTAACACCCGCTCCGCGGACAGCTTGATCGGCGTCAGCGGATTTTTTATTTCATGCGCGAGCTGCTGAGCCATGTTCTGCCAGATGGAAATTTTTTCGTTGTTTACAAGCGCGGCGCGTGATTTTTCCAAATCCTGAACCATCGAGTTAAATGATTTAATTAATATTCCAAGCTCGTCATCGCGGCGCGTGAGAATTTGCATCGAAAAATCGCCTTCAGAAACGCGCTGTATGGCTTTAGTAAGATCAACAATCGGATACGTTATACGCCGCGTAAAAGAAATTGTTATAATCGCTGTCATCAGCAGGGTAGGGAGAAAAAACACAAAATAATAATAAATTAACAGAGGCTGCATATTATCCCTTAGTTCGTTCGCGATTTCGAAGCGTTCCGCCTGATTTTCCAGCGCCGCCCTTCCTGTGTCAAAATCGGAGCCAAGATTGTAATTTATCAGCGAGACCGCGCTTTCGCCGTCCTGCGCGAACCGCTGCACATAACGTATCGTTCCGCGGTCGCGGGGTATTTCTCTCGCGGTAAAGCCGCTTTCCCGCGCCTGCTGCGTCAGCAGCGTAAATTGATAAGATGAAAGGCGAAGATCTTCGTTTCCTGTGTATAATATTTCTGTCCACGATTCATCCTGAGAAACGCGGAATACCTGAACAGACGCAATATCCGCCGGAAGCCTTCCCTGAGACAGGTATTCAATATCTGAAAAATCGTTTTGTCTGATTGTATTCTCAAAGCGCTCCATGTGCATCGAATAATTGTCCGCGATAAAACTGTTAGCTGATCTTGTTACAGCCTGAGCGTTTATGCTCTGCCAAAAACGGATAAGTTCGTTTAACGCGCTGCTTGTCAAAAGGATTACAGGAGTTATAGAAAAAATTACCGTAACCGCGAAATATCCAAGTAATCTCGCGTTAAATTTGCTTCCCGGCCTGTTAAAAATAATGTCAGATAACAGATTGAATACTGAGATGCCAAAAACCAGCAGTAATACAGCCGGAATTGTAAAAAACACAATCAGATTCAAGTTTTCCGGCATTTCTCCGCGAACTAGAATTTCATTGAAAAAATTTCTTGAAAACAGGACTGTAAGGATAAAAAGAAGCGTATAAATTAATATTAAAACCCGGACTTTTATAATAGGTCCTGAACTGAATATGTTTTTTCCGATTCCTTTTATTTTCACCGGCTATTCTTCTTCAAATTTGGATTCAAAAAGTTTTGCCAATATTTCTACCGCCGCTTCTTCGTCCTCTCCTTCGGCTATTATTTTTATTTCCGTCCCGTAAGAAGCGCCCAAAGTAATTATACCCATTATTGATTTCGCGTTAATTCTGTCAGAACCTTTTTCCATATAAATATTTGATGAAAAATTTTTAGTTGTCTGAACAAGGAGCGCGGAGGGGCGCGCGTGAACGCCGGCTCTGTTTATAACTTTAACAATTTTTTCAGTCATCTGCTTTCCTTAAATTATATCATCATGACCAAAGAAAACCGATCGGGTTGTATCGCTTTCTATCCATTTAAGGATATTCTTGTTAAATTCCCTCGCGGCATGATAACCCATCGATTTTAGCCTTTCATTCATTGAAGCCGTTTCAATAATGATGGGGATATTTCTTCCCGGTTTTACAGGTATTGTCAGCTTAGGAATATTTACTCCTAACAGTTCGATAGTATGATCCTCCGCGCCAAGTCTATCATAATTTTTATTTGAATCCCATTCCTCCAGCTCAACTACAAGCTGGATTTCTTTTCGATCTCTAATCGCTCTTACTCCAAAAAGATGAGTGATGTTGATGATGCCCGGTCCTCTTATCTCCATGTGATGTCCGATAATTTTGTTCGCGCCCGCGCCCATTAAAATGTTTCCGTATATGCAGTTAATTTCCACTACATCGTCAGCGACAAGACGATGACCTCTGTGAATTAATTCAAGCGCTGTCTCGCTTTTTCCTACGCCTGAATCGCCCTGCAGCAGAATTCCAAGGCCGAAAACTTCAACAAGCACGCCGTGAACAATCCGCCGCTGTGAAAAAATTCTAGAAAGGATCCGCATTATTCTCGCGGAAAAATCCGCTGAACCTAAATCTGTCTGCAGAATCGGACATTGCGCGTTTTCCGCTTCGTTGTAAAAATCTTCGTGAGGATTTAAGTTATGTGTAAAGATGCAGCACGGCATCGAATAATTAAACATTTGTTTGATAGTATCTGTTCTGCTTTCGCTTTCCAGCCTGCGCAAAAACGCCACTTCTCCGCGCCCGAAGATTTGGATTCTCTGATGCGCGAAATCCTCGAAGAATCCCATGATGGCGCCCATCGGCCTGTTTAAATCCGGAATGTCAATTGATCTGCTCAATCCTTTTCTGCCGCCTATACAGCGCAGGTTTAATGAGTTGTGTTCCTTGAGATCAAGGTCAATTAAATCCAGTACAGTAAAGGCTCTGTCCGCCATACGGTTATTTTAATAAATAATAAAATTGTGTTCAATTATCCGGCTAAGGATATTTCCTGTATTTTTTTTCGCCTCGACAAATAACTTATTATTAGGTATAGTATTTTTATATAACCGAGGCTGTGACAGAATTAATCGAGTTTTGAAACAACCTCAATTATCAGGAGTTCGCATGAGAGTTTTTAATTTTTCTCCCGGTCCTTCGGTTCTTCCTCTGCCGGTTCTTCAGAAAGCCGCCGCGGAAATGACAGACGCGAACGGCACAGGTCAGTCGGTAATGGAAATGAGCCATCGTTCAAAAGATTATAAGCCGATTATCGATAAAGCTGAGTCTCTTTTAAGAGAGCTAATGAATATCCCGTCAAACTACAAGGTTCTTTTTTTACAGGGAGGCGCTTCTTTACAGTTCGCGATGGTTCCTTTAAATCTTGCCGCGGGAGACGCTCCCGGCAGCGGTAAAAAGGTGTCATATATTGACACAGGCATCTGGGCGGATAAAGCGATCAAGGAAGGCAAAAAGTACGCCGCGGTTAATGTCCGCGCGAGTTCAAATGATAAAGCTTACGCGTATATTCCCGACGCTCCGGCTCCCGCGCCGGATGACGCGTATTATCACATAACGTTGAATAATACGATTGTCGGAACAAAATGGGATAAACTGCCGGATTGGGCGGGCAGCGGTTCTGTTCCGCTTGTTTCGGATATTTCCAGCGTTATTCTTTCTGAGCCGATTGATGTAAGCAAGTTTGGAATTCTTTACGCCGGCGCGCAGAAGAATCTTGGTCCCGCGGGAGTTACTGTTGTGATTATCCGCGAGGATTTAATCCGCAAAGCGCCGGATTGGGTTCCTGTGATGCTGCGCTACGACACGCACGCGGGCGAAGGCTCAATGTACAATACTCCTCCGTGCTACAGCATTTATGTTGTCAGTCTTGTGCTTGAATGGCTTAAGAATCTTGGCGGAGTTGAAGCGATCGCGAAAATAAACCGCGAAAAAGCCGATATACTTTATGATTTTTTAGATTCCTCTGAATTTTTTAAATCTCCCGTAGAAAAACGATTCCGCAGTTTAATGAATATTCCTTTTATTACAAGCGAAACCGATGAATCGGTTAAATCGGAAATTGAGAACCGTTTTATTAAAGGCGCCGCCGCCGCGGGTCTTATAAATCTTGCCGGACACCGGCTTGTCGGAGGCATGAGGGCAAGCATTTATAACGCGATGCCTGTTGAAGGCGTTAACGCGTTAGTCAGTTTCATGAAAAGATTTTTTTAAAAGGATGTTCAAATGTATCGAATAAAAACATTGAATAAAATTTCTTCGCTTGGGCTGGATCTTTTTTCCAGGGACAAGTACGAAATCGCGAGCGATATTCCAAACCCGGACGCGATTATTGTACGCAGCGCTGATATGAATGATATGGAGATTCCTTCATCCGTAAAGGCGATCGCGAGAGCAGGCGCCGGTTACAATAATATTCCTGTTAAGCGCTGCAGCGAAGCCGGGATTGCCGTTTTTAACACGCCCGGCGCGAACGCGAACGCTGTAAAAGAGCTCACGCTCGCCGCGCTGCTTTTATCGTCGCGTAACATTATCGGCGGCATCAACTGGACGCGGACAGTCGCTGACAGGGAAGATGTCGCGGAGCTTGTTGAAAAGGAAAAAGCCAAGTTTACAGGACCGGAACTAAAAGGGAAAACGCTCGGGGTTGTCGGTCTTGGCGCGATCGGAGTAATGGTAGCGAATGACGCTATGGCGCTTGGCATGAATGTTATCGGTTTTGATCCTTACATTTCCGTTGACGCGGCTTGGCATCTTTCAAGCAGCGTAGTCCGCGCCGACAGTCTTGAGAGCCTGCTTGTAAAATCCGATTATATCACCCTGCACATTCCGCAGAGCGAGGCGACAAAAGGAATTCTTGACGCCGATAAATTGAGCATCATGAAAAAAGACGCCCGCGTCATTAATTTTTCGCGTAACGCGCTTGTAAAAGATAAAGATATAATCGAAGCGCTGGACGCGGGCAGAATCGGCTGTTATGTTACCGATTTTCCGTCAAAGCCGCTTTTAAACTGCAAAAAAGTTATCGGCATTCCTCATCTTGGCGCGTCCACTCCCGAAGCCGAGGATAACTGCGCTGTAATGGCTTCGCGGCAGATCATTGACTATTTAGAAAAAGGCGACACTAAAAATTCCGTAAACTTTCCTCAGTGCAAGCTTGAACAGCGTTACCCGAACAGGCTCTTGGTTGTTAACCGCAATATCCCGAACATGGTCGGTCAGATTACAACCAATCTCGCTAAGGCGAATATCAACATTCAGGATTTAATTAACCACCACCGCGATGATTACGGATACAACATTATTGACACCGATGATAAAATACCGGAATCAGCCCTTGATGATATCAGTAAAGTCGATGGAATTATCAGAGTTCGATTTATTGAATCATAGGTTTTTTGAATTTCTCAGACTGCCGCGGTAATTATTATTTCTGTTTCTCCGCTGTAGTCATCGTTGTAAATTAATACCTGCTGTTCTTCGCTGTTGTATCGCGCTGAAATGCCGCCGCTGTGTGTTCCGCTGATTTTTATTTTTGGCGATGATCCGAAAAATTGTTCCGGCAGGTAAATTATTGTCGGCGCTTTTATGCTTTTATCCGCTTCATAACGGAAGATAAATTTTTTATGTTTTGTGTCATATATATATGATACTAGCTTGCCCGCTGTCGCGATTGGATAAGGGCGCTTCCATCCCGCCGCGGCTCTCTCGCTGCCCTGTGAAAATATCGACAAATCTTCGTCATTCCAATTGTCGCCATATTTGTTTGTATTACCCGCGGAATAGTTCCATAGTGTTGAATGAAGCATATTAGCGTCTACCGCGTCATAGTACATGGAAAGCGCTTTTTCGTGCAGGGAATAATTTCCTGTTTTAAATCCGACTTTATCGTTTAAATCGAACGCGAGGCCAAATTCGCCAAGAAGGCATGGGATGTTTCTCATTTTCTTTTTTGTCCAGCGGATTCCCTTCGCGAGACATTTCGCGAATGAGGCTGTAACATTTTTTTCGCCAAAGATTGGCATGTATGTTTCGCGGTGTATTGTCATCCACGAACGAAAACTTTTTGTAAAAAGCGATAATCCGTCATACCAGTGAAACGCGTTAACAGCGTTTATTGGATCGTTTTCATTCCAGTCAGGATGCGATTCCTCTTTTAATATTTCCGGCATTCCTTCGATAAAAAAGAATTTTTTTTCATCAGCTTCTTTCATCGCGTTAATGTATTTTATTGTAAATGGTTTTAAGAAATCTTCCGCGAACGCGGGACAGCGGCCGTTATAAATCTTAAAGTGATCAGGCTTTTTTAAAACAGGCTTTCCGTTTTCTTCCTGCCATATTCCCGCCTGTTTCCACGGACAGGAAAAGCCTTCTTTAAAAAGCGGGACACAGTCTTTGTTAAAAATTTCATAGTGTGATACTGCCATTCCGTACAACGCGTAAACAGGAACTTTAACGGAGTGTCCGTTAGCTGCCATTATCGCCTGCCACGGGCTTGGGCGGGGCCCTGTCGGTATTACAGAGCGTTCCGTTCTGGCGAGGTTTTGATATCCTATAAAACCATCCTGCGGCTCATTAATTACACCCCAGCCGAAAATCGCCGGGCAGTTTTTCAGCCGTCTTTGCGCGTGACAGAAAGCCGCGATGTATTTATTCTGGAGCCAGTCCTGAACATTTTCGCCGTCAATTAATAAATCCGGAGCGTATGTAAGACCCGCGAAAAAAAGACTAAGCATAGTCGCCGCGGCGTAACGGTTGTAATTGCCGGGCCAGAGCATTTTTGGAAACGGCTTTCCTTCATGGTATTGCGCGTAACGCTGCCTTGTAACGGCGGCGCCGCACGCGTCCATTAAACCTAGATCCATCCCGAGTTTTTCCATCGTCCACGCGGGAGCGCCGTCGCCGCCTGTCCATCTGCTCCACACATCCTGATGCGGATCGATAAAAACCGATATGCCTTCATTTTCCGCGGCTATCAGAATCTTTCGAAGGTACGCGAGATACGCTTCGTCATAAATTCCCGGCCCTTCATGTTCGAGAGCTTCCCATGTTACAACAAAACGCAGATAAAGCATTCCCGCTTTTTTGAGCCGTTTAAAATGACTTTCAGCATCTTCGACGGGGAAAGGCCTTCCTACAAAAGAGACTTCTTTTTTTCTGTCTAAAAATTCGGGATAAGTTTCATCGCCCGGTTCGCAAAACGGAATCTTTGAGTCCCCGCCCAAATTTACTCCGCGTAAAATTAATGTTCTTCCTTCATTATCAAATATTAAATTATTTTTTATTAGCATTTAATCTGAGAGTATATGAAGAACTTCCTCCGGGGCTGCCGCGTTTAAAATTTCACTGCGTTTTTCCGAGCTTTTAAATAATAAACTTACTTCCGCGAGAAATTGAAGGTGAGGACCAGTTTTTTCTATCGGAGACAGCGTCATAATAAAAATTCTGCATGGCTGCTTATCAAGCGAATCGAAGTCGACAGGGTTATCTGAAACGCCGATGCAGGCGACAAGATTTTCCGTTGTGGCGGTTTTTCCGTGAGGAATCGCGATTCCGTGCTTCATTCCTGTGGACATTTTGTCTTCCCTGTCCATAACCGCTGTAAACGCGGCTTCTCTGTCTTTTATTTTCCCTGCTCTGTCAAGAATATCTAGTAATTCATTGATTATTTCTTTCTTTGTGGCGCCCTTCAGGTGAAGATCAATACAATCCGGAGTCATAACTGTTTTTAGGTTCATAATATAAATTTATTGCTAAAGTACCTAAAAGTCAAGTTTTTTCATTATGGAAACAGGTTATTTAAGTTTTTTACTTTTAAATTAATTAAAAAACAATAAAAAAGGGGCAAAACGCCCCTCTTTATCGAAATTTTTATAAATTTTCACAAGGATTCATTTTTTGTAATATTGATTTTATTTTCCGCCCATGCCTGAACAGGAAAAAATATAAAAAAACTTATCGAAATGGAGTATGTAAGCGATGTTAAACACATCGCGATATACGGTCCTAAATAATAAAGCGAATCAAGATTTGTCAGCGCGCCTATAAGATAAAAAACAAAGTTAAAGCTTCCTGCAGCCATAATAAATCTGACAGTGTTTTTCGCTGAACCGGAAATGTTTTTGTATTCCTCGGCTGAGTACGCGTAATTTTTCTTGAAACTAGTTTTAAAATATTTTCCGATAGTTTTTCCGCATCCTGATACAAGAAGAAAAAATAACAGCGGAACTACAATTGTTAAAAACGACCAGGGATTTAATAGCGTAAAGCCCCCTCCTGATAAAAGTCCCGTTAACAGAATGCCGCCGAAAACATAGAAAAAAATCAAAAATAAAAATCCGTAAATTAATAACATTATTTTCCTCCTAAATATTTATTTATTGTCTCGGTTATATCGTCAATATAACCGGCTAAAACCCGCGAGCTTTCCCGCATAGATTCATTCATGTGTTTATTATATTCATCAACCGCGGTTTTGAACGGCTTTGTATTTAATGTTAAACACATCGTGAATGTAATTACGCACGCCGCGGCAAGCCCTAATATTTTTTTGGGATCGATCCTGTCGTTCTTCGCTCTGTTTATTCCTTTCTTTACCGCTGAATCAAGACTGCTTTGTCCGCAGTCCCGCGTTTCCTCGACGTATAACAGGAAAGATTCCTTATTCATCTGTCGCCTCCAGCCTTAATAAATTTAACGCCCTGTTTAAGCGGCTTTTGACAGTTCCCTCCGGGATATTAAGTATTTCCGATATTTCACCTAACTTATATCCTGAATAATATTTTAAACTGATGATCTGACGCAGATCGGGCGGCAATGATTCAATCATCTGATCAAAATCCAGTTCGTTGTGACTGTCGTAATATGTTCCTTCCGGAACCGCTTCGGTAATTACTTCATATTTTCGCCTCCTGTAATAATCGTTCGCGATGTTTAATACAATGCGGATAAACCATGTCTGCGCGTATTTGGGTTCGCGGAGTTTTCTTATACCTTTATACGCCCGAAAAACAGCTTCGCTGACCGCGTCAAGCGCCAGAGCCTCATCGCCGAGAATTCCTTTAGCGGTGCGAAACAGTTTTGTTTTCATTAAATCGCAGAGCGCTACAAAACTTTGTTCATCGCCTTTGGAAGCAAGTTCCGCGAGCTTTACTGCCTGAAACTCCGGCGTTACATCATTCACAATTTCTCCAGCCTTCTTTATATATTAGACGTTTAGGAATGTCATTTGGTTCGCAGCTTTAAAAGACCTCATTCCGCGGTTCCCCTCTTGAATCTCAACCGAACCACGACGCGGTGAAGGTTCCCCTCTTGAACCTCAACCGAACCGCGACGCGGTGAAGGTTCCCCTCTTGATCTTTTTTCGATTTTTGTGTATATATAAACAAATAAGTGCCAATAAACGGTGGCACGGGCCGCTAGCTCAGTAGGTAGAGCATCGCCCTTTTAAGGCGGTGGTCGGAGGTTCGAATCCTGCGCGGCTCAAAAAATTTTAAAAACTCTGTCATTCGACGGGGGTTTTTTCCGCAAAGGCGTATGTATGAATTCTGTTAAATAATTCAATCAATAAGTTGCATAAATATTAGTAAACATATGATTAAATTTCAATAATTGTAAGAATATTAATATATATTATCAACACGGCTTTAAAATTGAGTTAATTTAAAGATTCCTCATTTATTAAATTGAAAAAATCATTTTTAAATCTTTCAGGTAAGTTATTTGAGTTTCGTATTTTATTTAATATATCTGCCAGTATATCGTCATTTATTAGCTGCATTATATCATATTCAGATTCAAGCCTTGAAGAAAAGGTTATTACCAGTATATCTATAATATGCTTCATTGATATAAATATAAAGGTTCGTTTTGGATTTGTAAAATATACACTCATTCTATCTTTTGGTAGTTCAATAAAATCAACATTATTAATAATTCTTGTAAATTGAGAGGTACAATAACAATATTTCAGAAGTACATCATTGTTTCCTAATACAATGCCAATATGCTGTTTTTCTGAACCATCGGGAATATAACCTAAAAATGTCAACCCTTTATATTTCATTTCTATTGATGCTTTGAAAGTAAAATTCTTTTGCCTCATTCAGATAATCTTCATTTTCATACAATGGGTCAGCGTCTCCAAAGTATTTTTGAATTGCCGGTGAGTCATTAATATTTGGGTTGCGAAAGAAGTCATCCATTTTTATCGGTTTTGATGAAATTAATCTCATATCAAAGAGATTTTTATATCGTTTCCATTCCGGATAATCGTGCGATATATCAGATAATTTCATGCCAGAGAACAAATTTATTGATTTATCAAGAGACTGCGTTTAATTATTGCTTAACAGATCGCCTGAAACCTCTTTTATTTCCCATTCAACTAATCCGGTTTGTTGTATGCAATCCAGAAATTTTAATTCTTCTTCAGAGAAATTACTCAAATATTCAGTTTGTTTATTTAGTACATCAAGTGAATTGGACGCGACAGGACCGTATTTTAACGCAACGTAATTATCAAGCGATATTAAAGAAAAATGCTTTCTTAGATGGATCCTATCAGCAAAAAATAAAAATTTTATTAATTCTAGCTTGGATGTAGTTTTCGAATGTTTTTGAATATAATAAAAAACTTGAACAGTCTTTTCTATATTGAAAAAATTATATTTGTTTAATATTAATTCCATAAACTGCTCTATTGTACGTCAGACGAATAACTAAGTCCATACATCCCTGACTTGATGCATCCTGACTGAGAAATATATTAAAGCGTCCTGACGCTATTCCAAAACTTCAATTTTGGAACAAGCTCACCTATCCCCTGTTTTTTAGATCAAATTCCTTTTTATCGATTTGTTCTTTAATCATTGTAAGTTCTTCCAGGATTGTGCGGAATTCTATGGCGTCGCGTTCGATGGTGGTTTGACCGCGGTCTGTAAATGCCTGGTAGGCTTCGTTGCCAAGCTTGGCGAGGCATTTTTGCGCCTGGTTTTCGAGCTGTTTAATGTCCCACATTAAAACGCCTCTTTCGCCTAAGTCCTGCGCTTTGGCGCCGGCTTTCATGGCTAAATCTTTTGACGCTGTCCAGCCTTGTTCAAGCATGTTTTTCATTCTTTCGCTGAATGTCATAATAACTCCTTGTTTTTACGGTTGAATGGCCGCTTATTTTACATACTGAAAAACAAAATACTCACTCTTTTAACTTTTTCGTTTTATTCCAAGTATTGTTAAGTCATCATACTGCTCATCTTCCATAACATGAGTATAATACATATACGCGGGATTTTCAGGAAATTCTCTTGTGTATGAACAATATTTCCGGTACTGGAGAAAGTGATTTTTCAGGAACTCATCGACCTTTTTATCGACTAATACGCGGGAATCTTCCGCGGTATTTTCCGGTTTGTAGCAGCGGAACATTTTTTCTACCGATACCATCGCCATAATTACATCTTCTACCTGACCTTCGCAGGTTGAAAAATCAAACTGCAGCTCAATCTCTCCTTCCGGGTTGTGATGTTTGCGCAGCACGTAAACTTTTCGCGCCATTACCGCGTTAATAATCGCTTCTACGCGATCAGGTCCAAGTTCTTCATCAGCCTGTCCGCTTAAATGATTTTCGTGAGGAGTGTCAGCTGGACCTGTCGTACAGGTAATTTCCTTGAACTTGCTGTCGCGGAATTTTCTTTTCGCTTCTTCAATGCCGTCGGTGTATAGAAGCAAGATATCGCCTTTATCAATCTTTATTGTTTGTACATTGTAGCCGCCTGTAGTTTGTATCATGAAGTTCGGCAATACTCCTGTCGCGGGTGTCTGCGGAAGAGTGATTGCCTTTAGTTTGCCTTCTGACGCGTCATAAAAATGAACAACATTATCGCCCGCGTTGCAGAAACGCACAACGCCTGTTTCAGAGTCGAAGAGACAAAGAGTAAAAGCGGCGAATCTGCCTTTGAATCCAAGAGCTTCGATAAAGTCATTAATCTGATAGGCGAGGTCTTCGATATGAAAACCTTTCTCGGTCGGCTTCCAGCGCCTGAAGTGCCCGATAAACATTGTCGCTACCTGAATCATGATAAGAGCCGCGGGAATTCCCTTGCCGGCTACGTCGCATTTTATTATCGCGTAGTAACGCCCGTCCAAATCCCTGTAATCAAAATAATCCCCTGATACGCCTTTCGCTCCCTCGTAATAACCAAAGAAATTTAAATTATTTGTGTTCTTGAATCCGCTTGACTGCTTATTGCCTTCGTGATCTACTTCCAGCGGAATAAATTTTTTCTGTATTTCTTTGCCGATGCTTAAATCGGACGCTGCCATTGCCGCTTTTACAAGTCCGTAAGTCATGTCGTTGACTGTGTCGCTTAATATCGCGATTTCATCTCTTGTTTTGATGTCAATATCAACTCCCGCGAGTTTTGTCTTGTCTTCCGTATCGCGGATTCTTTCTATGTGCCGTACAAGTTTTCTGATTGGTCTGATGATAACAATAGAAAAAACAAACGCCGCGATAACTCCTATTACAAGTCCGATTGCCGCGTAAATTCCAATCGTGGATAAAAGCACTATCTGTCTTTGGTAAATTTCTTCTACGATAGTTTCCAGCGAGACTTCAAGGCGTATTAATCCCCTGAATAAAATGTCATCGGCATTCTGGCGGTACATTATCGGCTTATAAAAAATGTATGTGCCGTCTCCTTCGGCGCTGATATTAGTTTTTGAGAATTCCGGGTATGAACCGATTTCACCGGATACATCCGAAAGTATGTCATTTAACTGAAGCTCAAGACTGTTAATCGCAACCTGAATATCGGCGCGCAGGCGTTCCGCTTCCGCGCTTATATCAAGCGCTCTTCTTAAACCTTCTTCGTACAGTTCCCTGATGTTCCCGGATACCACGCCTCCCGCCTGACGCGAACGGGTATCCAAGTCGGTATATAATTCATTATAATACGGCGTAAACGAATCTGTTATTCTTGATACGCCGCTTCTTAAAACGCTTGTATCGATTTTTGATAATATATCAGGATCATTTGTCGCCCATACATGATCAGTATAAATTGAGTTAATGCCGTAACCAGTAATTGTTATATATTTCGCTTCGCGGAGAACCGCTGACTGCGGCGGCAGGAACATCAGTTCAAGCGCGCCGTATTCACCCATAGATTGAATCGCCATCGGCAGATAAGCGCCCGCGCTTGACGCGATTCCTTCAAGCAGAACTTTAGAACGTTCATATAAACTCTGCAGCAGAGTTTCACGCTGCGTATTTGTCATCAATACATACATAGGAGTTGAGATCATTATTACAACAAGAAGGATAAGTCCGATTGTAAATGACGCGAGTTTAAATCTGAGCCCCCTTCCCATCGTTTTTATTTTTACAATTTTCTGTTTTTTTTCCATTGGCATATAATCTCCTGTAATAATCGCGTTCGCTTCCTGTTTAATAGCCGAACCTTCGGTAATCATAAGGCCCATTCCGCGGATCATCGCGATAGCGCCTAACGCGCAGAATATTATCAATAAAACAGCGAGTCCAGTAATTGGATTTAATGAAAGCCGCCTGATTGGATTTATTCTCCATGAAGGCTTCCATTCATTCGCGTAATCGCCGAATTTGACTGTTCCTGTTCTGATAACGGGAACGAACGCGCTTGCCTCGTACCATCCCCTTTGCGAATGTTCAAGCCTTAATGAATACTGGCCTTCTTCTATTGTGTCAAAAAATATTCCGTCAATTTCGTTGTCCGAAATAATATTAAAATTGTATATTATTTTCTCCGGCTTTCCTTCCTGTTCAAGAACAACCGCTGTTATAACGCCGTTAGTGGTAAACCCTCTGCCTAACAGCCTTATAAAAAGTTCTCCCTGCTCATTCTGTACCGCGTCAATATATGTGACGCTTGTGTACGGGATAAATTTATTAACGGTAAAAAAAACGCTGGCAGGCTGTCCGATATTGCCGGCTTCATCAATCGCTGAAACGGAGAACGCGTACGCGCCGTCTTCCTGATTATAATAATTCACGAGGGAGGAAAGCCCCATTACGCGCGGAGGCGGGGCTGATAAAATAAAATTTTCCGGATTAAAACCTTCTGTATTTATTTCACTTAACGTTTCGCCTGAGAAACCGCCCAGATATTGAAGATTCCATGTATAACCCGCGATAAAAGGATCCTCAGACGGCTGCCATGATATACTGAATGTGTTTGAGAGTAAAAATCCATCTTCGTCAAGCTCCGGCTCCATGATTGTAAGTTCGTAAGGCGCGGCGGTTTTTCTATAGTACATTATTTGTGAGGGAGCTGACCAGTTTCCGGCGTAATCAAGAGCGCTTACCTTAAAATACCATTCGCCGTCTCTGTCAGCGTTAAGTTCAAGATTTAAATTTGATGTATTTCCAATGTTATAAATCATAATATTGCCAGGCGGAACGGATAAAATATTTTGATCCCATATATATGAAAATCCGTAAATGCCGGATGTATCGACAGGTATATTCCATGTTACCCGCGGTCTTTCGGAACGGTTAACGGTTGACGGCGTAAAGTTAAGCGCTGTTACGCGCGGGCTTGCCGTTGAAGAGTCAGGAGCGAGCATATGAATACGGGTTGCGCCGCCGGCTGCCGCCTGCCAAAAAACATAAATACCGTCACTACATACAACAGGCCGCGAAAACGCCGCTTCTATTACCGCGCTTGAAAGCGGATAGTTAGTCCATGAATAATTAAAATCGTCTCTTTGCGCGAGAATTACCCTGTTGTTTCCGCTTCGGCTGTCGAACCAGACTACAAGAGGATTGTTGTTATAAATAAAACCAATCGGATTATGACAATACGCTTCTACATTGTTTACGCGTTCAACTCGTCCGGTTAAATTTCCGTTTGAATTTATTATAGCGCTGTAAATCTGCGGCGATTGATTCGCGAAACGCCTTTCCCAGACAAGCAGCAGATTATTTCCGTAACTTGTCAAATGCGGGCGCTGATTGTCGATATAGCGCGGTTCAATGTCAAGCATTACAGGATCGTTAAATGTAGTAAATTGCCGCGCCTCTGACCATGTTCTTCCGCTGTTATCGCTGAATTTATAGTAAAGCTGGAATGTGGGAAGTGAATCATAACCCATGGAAATTGACTGGAAAAAAACAAAATCCCTTTGTCCCGCGCTCGCGTGCGTCGGGAGAAAATTCAATGTTAAAGCGCTTTCTGTTACAAACGGTTCAAATGACGACCAGTTTCTTCCGTCATCCGAAAGAGAATAATAAATCGACATAGATTCGACGCGTCCTCTTGTTATAAAGAGAATGAAGCCTCCGTCCGCGCGCGCGTGCAGTCTTGGCGCTACGGAATTTTCAGCGCCCATATTTAATAAATTTCCGGTGAAAGTTCTGCCCCAATCCTGTGAGATTAATATTTCCGTATGAGCGTCTCCGGCGGCGGCGGCGATTATGATTCTGTTTTGATTATCGATTACCATGCTTAATATCGATGGTTCCGCGCCGGGGTATTGATACGGTCCGCTTATGAATCCGCGTTGTTCCCAGTTTCCGCCGGCTTGTTTTACAGCGAGATTTATGTTTATTACGCCGCCGCCGCCCGCGTTAGGTGAAGATTCCTGCCACGCGACCGCGGAAAAGCTGCCGGAATGCGCGCTGACGGGAAATGTTCCCGATCCTCTGGAAAATACAGACGCTTCTTCCCAAAATAAATCTTCCGCCGGCAGTTCCGCGGCGGCAAGAAGCGAGAAAATCAATAATATAACCGCAAACGAAAGCTTGTTTTGATTTATCATAATACCGACATTATCCTTCTTTGCAGTTCTACTACTTTGGTGATATTGCGGTTTCTTGGATTCTGCATCAGCCTTTCCACAATCGCGTAAGAAACCAGAATGTTTCCGGCGTTTAATTCGCGTAACGCCCTCTGGTATTCCGCTTCATCGTCCATTGTCAGGATGACTGTATCCGGTATGCTCATTCTGATTAACAGCCTGTCCCTTACCCGCGACGCTTCTGTGTTTTCCGGATTGAGCGCGATGGCTTCCTCAAGCTGCAGGCGCGCTACTTCAAACTGAGCGATCTGATTCGCGTCAAGGATTCTGTTAGCTGAAACTGTCAGTTCGCTGGAACGGGCGATCTGCGCCGCGGTCGGAGGCGGCGGACGGTATCCCATGTCAATTTCCGCCTGTGTAATAATTGATCTTATATTCGGATAATTCGGATTAATCGCGGCGAGGTTCTGAAGGTCCGCGAATGATTCCACGGAGCGCTGCCTTGTTCCGGCTATCGCCTCTCTTATTCTCTGCTCAAATGACGCGTTAAATGCCGGAGTATCTATGAACTGTTCTATTCTTAAGTCAAGAATACCCGCTTCCTGATTCAACGGGAATACAAGCTTAACCTCCCGCGTCAGCCTGCGCGCTTCGTCGAATCTTGAAAGCCCAAGCTGGCGCTGTCCGGCGTTAATAAAGCGCGCTCCGTCCTCATAATTTCTCTGAGCCTGGCTTAACAGCTGGCTCATTTCCGGGTAAAGCGGCGCTGTCGGGGATATTACCCTTCCTGAGCTTGCAGATAACGCGTTACGCACAATTCCAAGCCAAAGGACAACTTCCTCGTTTTCATCGGCGTTCGTTGTGTGCCACCGGTTTCTGGCTCTGACAAGGCTGTCTTCCGCCTGTATAAAATTTCCGTTAAAGTACAGGTTACGCGCGCTGTTCAACATAACGCGGACTTCCGCGATTACAAGCTGATTTTCGGCTGTCGCGACTGTTTGCCCGAAATTTATAAGCTGGACATCGCGGATTTGACGCACCGCGGCGGATTCCTGAAGGTTCAATGAATCGCTAAATCTGACAGAGGCGCGCTCAATTCGATCACGCGCGAGAGCGAAATCCTGTCTTTGCAGCGCCGCCTGCGCTTCGCCAAAAAGCCTCATTCCCTCCTGACTGTACGCTTCCGCCTGAGACGATCTGTTACGCGCAATTTCAAGAAGCTCGCGGCCTTCCGCGGCTATCGCGTTCATTTCACTGATGGACGCGAGATGATTCGCGTTTGTCCGGGCGATATCGGGGACAGTCCTGATCGCGGAAGACTCGTTTACAAACTGCTGAATAAAAGGATTTGTGCTATGATGATCAGCCTCCGCCGCCGCGAGCATTGATGTTAAAACCGGAATAGCGTCTGACGGATAACGGAGAGCCGTTATAATATCTCCTGTTCTTTCATCGCCGTAAATATGTCTTTTGCCTGTTTCCAGCTCATTGTTTCTCGCGATTAAACTGTTTTGAAAATTTATATGAGCTATATCGTAATATCTTTGTATTGATTTATGCTCTTCGGTTTCAAGAAAATTTATTATATTTTGTATTGATCTTAGGGCGTCTGTAATGTGCGCGGCGCTGTGATAAGAACTGAACTCTGAGTCTACAGCGTTAGCGTTCGCGATTATTTTCTCAATCTCAATTTTTAATTCATTGATAGCGGCTCTTGTTCTCTGCTCGCCGGCTAAAGCCTGGGAAATTGTAGTTCTTCCCTGCAGCCAGAGATCAAGAGATGTTCTGTCAATTTCCTGGCGCTGTCCTATGCCTGCGGCGTTGTAAAGAATGTTTGACGCTTCTTTTAGAGCTGTTATCTCGGTAAAACGCGGTATATCACTGTATAAAATATTTCTATTATTAAGCGCGATTGTCCGCCTGCCGGAAAGATCATAAAAAATTCTTCGTTTGTCAAACAGGACATAAGCGAACTCAATAAAATTATTAATTGTATCTAAAGGAGAGTAGACGCTTAAAAAATCTTCCCTGTTTATCGCCGCTATGGAAGCGTTATTTTCTCTTTCTATGTAAACCGCGATCGCGTCAAATACGGAATCCGCTATGTTTTGCCAGTAAATATCAAAAACGCCTAACATTCCTTCCCGCGAGGATTCATTGGCGCGTCCGTTCATTAATGTCATGACAAACGCGAGATGATTCCTGTCGCCGGTTTCCGGATCCGCCGATCTAATTTCGTTTAACGTTTTATTAAAAAAATCCGCCGCAGTGTCAAGAGTATATCTTAAGTTCGTAAAATTATCCAAAGCGGGAATCAAATTTTCGGCTGTGTCCAGAAATCCTTGCGCGTTTTTCTGTTCTATCGCGCTGATATACGCGGATGATAAATCATTTAAATCCGCGCTTGCCTGATTATATGAGTTCAGCATTGACAATATATTCTGCGTTTCCTGCCTTGTTTCATTTTTTTTATCTTCCCGCAGGCTGCTTGAGTAAAAATCATCGCTCATTAAAGCGAACCCTTCAGTATAAACGCGGAGAGCAGCATAATAATCTTTCGCGTCGATCTGGCCGCGCGCTCTTGTCATAATTTCGTACAGCATATTTCTGTTTACGTTAAATTTCGCGATTTCATGGGTATGCGCGACAAAGCTTATCATAAGCGGGCTGTCTTCATGTTCCAGAGTATAAAGTTTTAATGTCAGTTCAAGAATTTTCTCATCATTTTCAGGCTCTTCAATAAGGATATTGATTAGCTCATCCGCGACGCGGTTAAATTCTTCGCGTATCTGAAAAATCCTGCGAAAGCGTTTCTGGGTTTCATCAAGGTAGTTCGGGTTTCGTCTTGTAAAATCCGTCAGGATTAATATCGCTTCGTCATAGAATTTATTATCAATCAGCTCATCCGCTTTGGCGATATCCGGCTGCCGCGCGCCGCTTCCGTAAAGATGAGACAGCGGCAGCACAAAAAGAAATGAGAAAAAAATAAAAACCGGTGCTTTTTGGGCAAATTTCGCCATTTTTTACTATACTATATTATCGTATTTTTAATGATAATCCTTTGGTACTATACTAATTTTTTTATAAAACCGATATATTTATATATGATTGATTGTAATAATTCGCGGGTACATTCAATTTTTCGGAGTATTATTTATTAATGACACGAAAAAAACTCGCGGTTTTTTTTGCCGTTATTCTGTCAATATTTTCTCTTTTGCCTGTATTCGCGGAAGAAAGTCATGATTTTTTCGGTTCGATGGCTGATTTTTTTAATACCATTTACGGAATTGATAATAATGCCGGTTTAACTGCTTTTCCTGTGCTGAATATTCCTTTTGGCGGACGTTCGGAAGGCATGGCAGGCGCGTTTTCTTCGGTTTCTGATGATGTATCATTCCTTGAGTATAACCCCGCGGGCTCCTCGATGCTGGAAAAATCAGAGCTGGCTTTTTTTCACAACAACTGGGTAGCGGAAACTAAAATGGAAGCCGCCGCCTATACGACGCGATTTGGCAATCTTGGAATTGCCGCTGGAATGAAATGGCTGTACACTCCGTTCACAGAATATAATATTTACGGCGAAAGGGTTTCCGGCGGATATTATTCAGAAGGCGTTGTTACTTTAAATACATCCTATAATTTCATTCCCGGTTATTATTTTTCCGGTGTTTCCGCGGGCATAAATTTAAAAGGCGCGTTTCGCCTGATGCCCGACTATACCGATAACTATGACAATATCATCGGCGGCTCGGGGCTTTCGCAGTCCGCGATTATGGGAATGGCTGACATAGGTTTCCTGACCAGATTTGATCTTTTTAAAAGTTACGCGTCAAGGGAGAGAAACGCGTCCGCCGCGATCGTTCTGCGCAACCTTGGTCCTCCCGCGCTCGGCGAGCCTTTGCCCGCTGCCTTAAACGCGTCCTTCTCGATTAAACCGCTGCGCCCTTTGATGTTCGCGCTTGATTTTACCCTTCCGCTTAACCTTATGGATATTAAACTTTCCGAAAAGCCGCACGCGTCCCTTGGAATTTCCGTTAATGTGGCAAGCTTTTTGTCTATGCGCGCGGGATTCATGTACAAAGCGGGAAGCAGCCGCATTACAATAGGCAGCGCCGTTAGTTTTAACAACATCGCCATTGACGTTAATTATACTCTGGATCTTTTAACTCAGTTCCATCCAATGAACAGAATCAGCCTTGGCGTACGTCTTGATTTGGGTGATGGCGGACGCAGGCAGTTATCGGATAAAGTTGATGATTTTTACCTGTTAGGGCACGAAGCGTTTTCCAGAGGAAATTTTACCGACGCGAGATTGTGCTGGGAAGAAGCGCTCCGCCTGAACCCAAGATACGAACCAGCCAAAGAAAGCTTAGCCATGCTTGATGCCCGCGAAAAACTTTTTAATCGCGTGGATAATATGCAGAGGCTGGAGTTATAGAGTTAATATAAATTAGGTATTCAAAAATTTTATTAAAATACTATAAAAATAAAAACCAAACATGGCTGCTGTACGCAGCCTTGGGAGGCTAGAATGGCGGAAATATTTACACTTGTTTACTGACGAGTTTGTCCAGCGTTTTAAATTTTCTTTATTAAAATTATTTTCTATCGCCGGACAAACCCTCTTACAAAAATTTATTTGACGCAGCCATAGACGCCTCCAAGGCTGCGTACAGCCGCCATTTTTGTATATTATTAAAAGTATTTTTACTGAAGCTATTCTAAAACATTGCCATAAATAATTTTATCAATACTGTTAATGTGGTATGAGCGCAATATTTAAATATTTTTATAGGCGGGAGCAGGCTGCGGGCAGGCAAAACTATCTTTGGCATTCTCTGTCGGAGAGACTGGTGTTCTGTCTTATTCAAATGATGCAATAATGTTAAGTTAATTCTTTATGTAGTAAAGAATTAACGCATATTTTAATATTTGAAACCGAATAAGACAGAACACCATGGCTCGTAGACAGGCTCCGCCAAAAGTTTTGCATGCACGCAGACTGTCACGCCTGTATAATACATTCAATTATACGCTTATGTCGTATTGGCGGTTTGTAAATATTTTTTTATGGTTTTTGAACAATTTTTATTATTTCTTGCGTCTGAACACGCGGTAATTGATATTAGGAAAGATGTTGTGCCTGCGCTCAAGAGTTGTCAGCCATTCTGTGCTGATGTAGTTGCTGCCCAGAGCCTCGTAAATTGTCGTAAAGTTGCGAAGCGAGTTTTCCGCTTTGTTGCGCGCGAATTCTGTAGAGTCCTGATTGTACAGCATCGCCGGCCAGTCCGATGATTGAGCGAGCAGTATTTCGCGCGCCGCCTGATTCAGCGCTCTTTCCTTTAGTCCCGTGTCATCGGGAAAACGCTCCGCGAGTTCCGTCATTCTTTCCATCGCGCGGTAAAGATGGCGGTAAATCCAGTCGTTGGATACATCAAGCCAGGTTTCCGCGTAGCCGTTAACGCAACCGGATGAAAATTCGGGAGTTACAACCTGAAGCGATGAAAGACCCTGCCTGAAGATATATTCGCCCGGGCAGACAAATTTTAAATCTTTAAAATCCGCGGCTGCGCGGAAAAGATGCTCAACGAATCTCCAGCCTTCATGCCAGGAACGTCCAAAGATATCAGCGTTATTCGCGATTAAACTGACCGGAGCTTCCTTAAAATATTTCGCTGATTCCTCAAGCCTTGCCGCTGTTTTTTCCAGAAATATTTTCGACTGCTCTAGCGCTTTGTTCTCCGCCGCCTGAAAATCATAAATCGCGGAGCCGCCGGCGCGGGAAATTTCGTTAGCTGACGCGCTTCCCGCGGGGTTTACGATGCTGTTCGCGGTGTGGAGCCTTGACCAGTACTTGTATCCTGTTCTGCCGCGGCCGCCTTCCGCGCTGAGAAACTGGCTGATATCTTTTTGCGGCAGTTCGTAGCCGATATCGCGGTTGTTATTGCGGTAAAGCTGATTAGATGACAGTTTTTCGATTTCGCGTAACGCGTAGTTATCTCTCGCGATTATATATGTACCGCCCGGCGTTCTTGCCGGAGTGAAGCATCCATTCCGCGGAACCGGATTGCCGAGTAAAAACCCGCGGCTGTCCACAATCGTATAGCTGTAGTTATACGCTTTCAGGTAAGGTTCAATCGCGCTTGTCCAGCCGAAACACGGAAGCCAGAAACCCTGCGAACAGCTTCCGAAATGGCGGCGGAAAATAGAAGAGGGTATTTCCATCTGCGCCTGCAGCGATTCGGGATTATGGCTTAAAAACGGCAGAAACGCGTTAGTCGCGCAGCTGCCTAAAATCTCGATTTTTCCCCTTCTTTTATACGCGTCAAACGCTTTTAGTATATTTTTTTCATATTTTTCCGAATAGGCGAATCTTTTGTCTATCATCTGATCGCAGTAGATTTTCGCTAGTTTATTTGTCTCGCTGTTACCGGCTGTACGCTGAAGCTCATGCTGACCGAACGCGATCTGCTTGTCAATATACGCGAGGAATTTTTTCTGAAGATGCTCGTCACATAACATGTAGCATAGCGGCGGAGAAATCGCGAGTCCAAGCCTGAAATGAACATGATCGTTTTCCAGCCTGTTTAACACATCAAGAAGCGGAAGAAGCGTTTCGGAAACATATTCAAAATAACGTTCTTCTTCGCATGAATGATTCACATCGTCTTCTTTGCTGTATTCCCTTACAAAAGGCAAATGAGCTTCCAGCGCCAGAGATATTGCATAACGGAATTCCATCTTTTGTTACCTCTTAACTCTTGCCAGCCGGTCTGTATTTCTTGTTATGGAAAAATCCTGCACTCCCGAAAGACGCAAAAGCGGATTGTGGTTCATTGAAATTATTTTTTCATGATCGCACACAGCGGGAAGAAAAAACGGAGAGGAAGACACAATAACGGTTTCGTTCGCTCCTCTTGTCACGCCAAGTTTTATTTTATAATAATTTGTCTGATTTATTTCTTCCGCGTCATTCGAATTTTTTTCATTTGTAATAGCGGTTTTATCGTCTGTTTCATTGTCAGAGAAAGATTTTTCTCCGGTAAAACCTAAATATCTCGCGTTATCCTCTTTGCTGATAAAAACAGTAAACGTATTTTCTTTTGGCTTTAGTTCTTTTCCGTCTTTATTTAACGGAATTACGCGTAAAAAATAACCCTTAAAATCACGCGCGTTCTCGTATATTTCCCTGTCATGGCTTTTTATCTCCCAGAAAACAAACACCCAAAGAGGGTCTCTGATTATTACTTCGATATATGAAATATTATATTGTTTGGGAAGCAAAACCGATTCTGAATATGAAGGATTTACTTCGATGGTATCTTCCGGTTCATCAATTGTTGAATTTACTGCTTCTAAAATTTCTTCGATTATGAATATCCTCTCAAGTTCCGGAGGGATATCGACGCCGTAAGTCTCGGCGATTTTTATCAGTTCATCTGTACTCAGGCTTTCCAGCCGGATACGCGATACGGGGACGAGTGGGCTTTCTTCCATATTTTTTTCATTGTGGTAAAAATTCCCAAAAAAGTCAATTGAGCGTTATTCCAAAACATCAATAAATACAATTTTTACTATAATACCAATACGGCTTATTATAGAAAGCTCAGGCTGTGTACAGGCGTAATATTAATTTTTTATTAAATGTCTGATAACCGGAATTTTGCCAAAACCTTAATAAACATATTGATCAAAATATGGCGGGAGCGGACAGGTAATATCGATGTTATATTCTTTGATTACAAGCCTGGACGCGTGGAGCAGGAGATGTTTCAGGCTTAAGGATTTATTT
>JGI24695J34938_10000226_pt1 | contig 53266 bp, 62 predicted proteins | sample TergutCo191P3_FD_34938 | JGI IMG/M metagenome (IMG submission 34938)
TTCGCGCTCAGCGTCAAGAGAGAGTTGGAGGCCCCTTTTGTTGAAGAATGCTTCTATTAGAAATTTTCCGACAAAGGCATCTAAGATGCTTGACAGAGGTTGGGGAATTGTGGTATTATTTTTCTTTAGTCTCAAAATTTCTAAAAGGAACGAAGGAGAACAAACCTTAATGAGTCAAATTGGAACTATTGTTAGAGGAATCAGAACGCCTATTATTGAAGAGGGTGATGATCTTGTGAAAGTTGTTGCAGACAGCTTGGAAAAAGCGACAGAGGAAAATAATATCAAATTTAATAATGATGATGTTGTTTGTGTCACTGAAGCCGTTCTTGCAATCACGCAAGGCAATTTTGCAACACTTGATGACATTGCCGAAGACATCAAAGCAAAATTTGGAAATTCTCATGTTGGGCTTGTTCACCCAACTCCAGTTTCTCGCAACCGTTTTTTGAATATTTTAAGAGGCATTGCGAAAGGAGTCAAGAAATTGACTGTTTTGATTAGTCCTATTGACGAGGTTGGCAATTCCCTTTTGAAGAATTTCAATCCGTATGTAAAGGATGACAACCTCTACACTCCCGAAGCTTTTTCAAAAAAATATGGAAAACCTAGCCATCTTTTCACTGGCATCGACTATGTTGAGGTTTATCAAAAGGCGGCAAATAACATTGAGGTTGTTATTTCATCAAACCCAGCGGATATTTTGAAATACACCAAAAATATCATCGCTGGAACAATTCACACCCGCGACATGCTCAAAGATTACCTAATCAGCGAGGGCGCGGAAAAAGTCATTAAACTTTGTGATATTTTGAAATCTAGTGTTAACGGCAGTGGCTACAACCCCGACTATGGTCTTCTTGGCTCAAACATGGCTGGCAACAACAAAGTCAAATTGTTCCCAAGAGACGGTGAAAAGTTTGCCTATGAATTGCAAAGTGAATTGAAAAAAAGGTTTTCGGTTGCACCTCATGTTATGATTTTTGGAGATGGAGCTTTCAAAGACCCTGTTGGCGGAATTTGGGAACTTGCTGATCCAGTTGTCTCACCCGGATTCACAGATGGACTGAAAAGTGCATCACGACCAGAAGCAAAACTAAAAAACCTTGTCGCTCAATTTGAAGACCTTCCAAAGGCTGAGCGCGAGAAAAAAATCAAAGAAATCATCGCAACTCAAGACAAAATGAAAATCGACGACCCAAATAGACTCGGAACAACTCCAAGACAACTCCCCGACCTTCTTGGAAGCCTTGCCGATTTAAGCGTTGGTTCTGGTTCAAAAGGAACTCCCATTGTTTTAATTCAAGATTATTTCAAAGGAAGATACTCTTAGCTAATATTAGCACTTAATGTTCAACTAACAATGGTTAAAAGTTTTATTTTTTTATAATATTGAAAAGTGCAGCACTATTCGCACTTAAAAACAAAAGACGAAAGCACTATTTCTTTCGTCTTTTTTTTTGTGTTAATTGAGTTTTGCCGACAAAAGCAACTAAGTTGCAATATTATTTCGACAATTTGTGACCTTTTCGGATAATTTCGGATGAATTTTGTGAAAAATTCCCTAAAAAAGAGTTTTTTCACCCTTGGAAGTTTTTTCTCTTTTTTTGTTGTATTTGATAAAATATGTGTAGTATTAAATCATATGTTGTCGCAACAATGCACAATGGGAGAGAAAAATGGATAAAATCAAATTATTAATCGTTGAAGATGACCTAGCTTATGCAAAAGAACTTTCGGACTACTTTTCAAATGAAGAAGATTTTGAGGTTGTTGGAGAAGCGCATGATGGACTCATGGCAGTCTCAATGTTTTCAGCACTCAATATTGACGCGGTTATTTTGGACATTGTCATGCCACAACTTGACGGGTTTGGATTTTTGAATCGCATTGAAAAGGGAGACTCGAAAATTCTTGTTGTCAGTGCCCTTTCAGCTGATGCATTCATTTCAAAGGCGATGAACGAGGGTGCGGACTACTATATGGTCAAGCCAACTGGAGCGCAAGCAATCAAAGACCAACTCTTGGGACTAGTCAGACAACGAAAAACAATTCATGCAACACCGAACACTCCAACGCGACCAATGATGCAAAATGCAAGTCAAGAACTTTTCAAGTCCTATGACAAGTCGAATATGCTCTTTCGCACCAACACACTTGAAGAGAGAATCACTAATATCTTCATTATGTGTGGAATTCCTGCCCACATCAAAGGCTACAGTTTCCTTCGCGAAGCAATCAAACTCGCGGTTGACAATCCAGACATCATCAACTCAATAACCAAAAGACTCTATCCCGATGTTGCAACAAAGTTCAACACTTCACCATCAAAAGTCGAGCGTGCAATCCGCCATGCAATTGAGGTCGCTTGGAACAGAGGTAAAATTGAAAATATCAATTCCCTTTTCGGCATCAGAGTCTATTCCAACAAAGAAAAACCAACTAACGGAGAATTCATCGCCCTAGTCGCCGACAAAATGCTCTTAGAAAGCGTCTAGGCGTCTTAGACGCTTTTGTCGGATTCTGCTTGTATTCGCATTCAGCGTCAAGAGGGTCGAAGACCTTTGTCAACAGTCTTCGACTGCTTTGTCGGGTTCTGCGTGTATTCGCGTTCAGCGTGTATTCGCGTTCAGCGTCAAACGGGTCGAAGATCCTTGTCAAGCATCTTTGATGCCTTTGTCGGAGAAGTTCAAGTAGTAGCAATTTCCTTCAAAAGGGCTGAAAGCCCTTGTCAACAGTTTTCAACTGTTCTGTTGGGTTCTGCTTGAACTAGCAATCTCCGTCAAGAGAGTCGAAGACCATTGTAAAGAATTTTCAGTCCTTTTGTCTGAGATTACTTTACATGGAGTTACCCCAACAGAGGGGTCGAAGACCCTTGTCAACAGTCTTCGACTGCTTTGTCGGGTTCTGCTTGAACTAGCACTCTCCGTCAAGAGGGTCGAAGACCCTTGTAAGTACTTTTTGCAAGCATTGCTTCATTATTTTCCACACTTTTAATCTGCATTATAAACTTATTTAGTATCAATTGCACTTGGTCGTGTGAATCTGAGTTCTTTATTGTTTTCTCTTTTGTTTACTTCTTTTAAATCGCTATTGAATTTTTTTTCTATCACACTATATTAAAAACCAAAACACCTCATTAAAATAATGAGGTGTTTTGGTTTGATGTTTTGATTAGACTAGTTCGATGAGTGCTAGTTCTGCTGCGTCACCACGGCGAGGTCCCATTTTTAGGACGCGGGTGTAGCCACCTTTTGTTCCGGTGTCTTCAGCTCTTTGCGCGTACTTCGGAGCATATTCGTTGAAGATTTTTTCAATTAGAGGGTGGGCGATGTGTTCAGTTCTGATTCTGAATTGAGCTTTTGTTTCGCCTTTTGCTCTAATTTCTTGGACATCATAGACATTCGCCATGATTTTTCTTCTGGCGTTTAATTTGGTTGGCCCATCGTTAATCAATTCGACTTTCACTTCTCTTTCAGTGACCGTCAAATTGCCTTTTTTGTCGCGTTTTTTGTCGTGCTTGATTCTTGTTTCGACTTTTTTGACGGTGTCGGTGTAGGAATTAACCGCAAGCGTGATTAGTTGTTCAGCTAGGCTTTGCACTTCTTTTGCTCTTGCATGAGTTGTTTCAATTCTTCCATGCCAAAGCAATTGCGTGACTTGTCCACGCAATAGTGCCATTCTTTGATCTGTTCTTTTTCCAAGTTTTCTGTTTATCATGGTGTCTCCAGTGAATAGTGAATAGTGAATAGTGTTGGTTAGAATTTTTAAAATAATCATCTTTTAATAACTATTCACTATTCATTGAATTATTAGAATTCTTTTTTGAGGTCTAAGCCCAAATTTTGAAGTTTATAGATAACTTCATCAAGCGATTTTCTGCCGAGATTTCTGACTTTAAGCATGTCATCTTCGCTACGTTTTGTCAAATCTTCGACTGTGTAGATACCTGCGCGCTTCAAGCAGTTGTAGGAACGGACGCTCAAATCCATTTCTTCAATGCTCATTTCCAAAATTCTTAGCGCTCTGTCTTCATCTCTTGCAATAAGAATATCCATTCCTGCAATAGTTGCCGACAATCCGACAAAAATTTCGACGTGGTCTTTGATTGCTTTTCCAGCAAGACTCAAAACTTCTTTCGCGCTCAAACTTCCGTCTGTTGCCAAATCAATTGTCAATTTGTCATAGTCAATGTTTTGACCAACACGCGTTGATTCAACTGAATATGCGGCACTTTTGACGGGTGTGAAAATAGAGTCGATTGCAATAAAACCAATTGGTTGAGTCGCATCTTTGTTTTTATCAGCAACAACATAACCACGCCCTCTGCCAACAGTCAGTTCTGCATTGAATTTTCCGCCGTCATCGATAGTGCAAATATAGAGGTCTGGGTTCAAAATTTCAACCTCTGGATCCATTTCAATGTCTGCGGCAGTGACAACACCCGGTTTAGTGCGAGATATTTTCAGCACTTTTTTGAGCGATTTGTCTTGATAGTTCGCTTTGATATTAAGTTGTTTTAGATTCAAAATTATGTCAACGACATCTTCTTTGATGCCTTTGATGCTTGTGAACTCGTGTGGCGCGCCTTCAATGCGAACACCAACAACCGCGGCACCCGGAAGTGCTGAATGCAACACTCTTCTGAGGGCATTTCCAAGCGTGATTCCATATCCACGCTCAAGCGGTTCAATAATAAATTTTGCTTGCCTTGCATCAATGTTTTCTTCAATGGCGATGCGTGGCTTTTCGATTTCCATCATAATTAAAAAATCTCCGATTTTTTTCAATGCACAATGCTCAAGTCATAATGCACAATTATTGTTATTTTAAATTAATGTTTTTGACCAATGTTCTGAATACTGCATTTAAAATCAAGCATTATTTAGAATAAAGTTCGACAATAAGTTGCTCGTTGATTTTTAAATCAATGTCTTCTCTTGTTGGGTTTTCGATGATTTTGCCAAGAAATGATTCGGTGTCGAATTCAACCCATTTAGGCATGACAATTTTAGCACCTTTCAACTCTTTAAACATTTCGTTTTCTTTTTTTGATTCTTTCACGCTGATAACATCGCCACGTTTAACTTGATATGACGGAATGTTGACAACTCTTCCGTTGACACAAATATGCCCATGGTTAACGATTTGGCGAGACATTCCACGAGATGAGCCGATACCCATTCTGAAAACAACATTATCCAGTCTTTTTTCCAAAAGCATTAACATGTTTTCACCAGTAATACCTTTTTGGCGTTGAGCTTCAACATAGTAGCTATGGAATTGTTTTTCCAAAAGACCGTAGATTCTTTTTGTTTTTTGCTTTTCGCGCAATTGGATATTGTGTTCCGATGGCTTCTTTCTTGAAGTGCCGTGGAAACCGGGACCTTTGTTTGGTCTTCTTTCAATAGCACATTTTTTTGAAGTGCATCTTTCGCCTTTCAAAAATAATTTTGTGCCCTCGCGTCTACATATTCTGCAATCTGCTCCAGTGTATTTTGCCATTTTATCTCCAATTCATAATGCATGATTCATAATGCATAATTGTTGTTCGAATTTTTTTTGTGGTAGTTTTTCCTTAATTCTGCATTATGCCTCTGCATTATGCATTTTAAAATTAAACGCGTCTGCGTTTTGGTGGACGGCATCCGTTGTGTGGAATTGGCGAAACATCGGTAATGCTTGTCACTCTGATTCCTGAGTTTTCAACCGCTCTGATCGCACTCTCTCTGCCTGACCCCGGGCCTTTAACAAAAACATCTGCGCTTCTCATTCCATGGTCTTTTGCAAGCAATGCTGCTTTCTCTGATGCTTGTTGAGCGGCGTATGGTGTTGATTTTCTGTTACCACGGAATCCAAGCGCACCAGCAGAAGACGCGGAAATAGTGTTCCCACGAGTGTCAGTTATTGTTATGATAGTGTTGTTGAAAGATGCTTGAACATGAACTTGTCCTCTGTCAACATTTTTTGTCACTTTTGGCTTTCTTGATGTGCCACGAGATGTTTTTCTTTGTTTTGGTGCAGCCATTGCTTTCTCTCCGAGTGTCCTTTTGGACTTAATTTCGCTTTTCTCTCCATTGGGAGAGAACAATTCAACGCATAATGCTTAATGCACAATTGTTGATTATGTTTTTTAAAAAATTCTAATGCCTTTCCTAGAAATAGTTCAGACAAAAGCCACTAGTGGCTTTATTTTTTCTTTTTGCCGACAGTTTTCTTTTTGCCCTTTCTTGTTCTTGCGTTTTGCTTTGTTGACTGCCCACGAACTGGAAGTCCTTTTCTGTGACGGACTCCACGATAACAACCAATCTCCATGAGACGCTTAATAGAAAGTGCGACATCACGACGAAGGTCACCCTCGACTTTGATGTTTTTGTCGATATAGGTTCTGAGTTTGTTTAACTCCGTTTCACTGAGATTTTTAACTCTTGTGTTCGGGTCAACTTCAGTCTCAGCAAGGATTTTTTCCGAAGTGCGTCTGCCTATGCCAAAAACATAGGTTAGTCCGATTTCTATTCTTTTTTCTCTTGGGATATCCACCCCTGCGATACGCGCCATATTTTGCTCCTGATGCAAATGCATAATGCATAATGCATAATTATTGATTGATTAATTTTTTTGACCTCAATTATGAATTAGTTCTTATTGCGGTAGGTTATTCTTCCTCTTGTTATGTCATAAGGTGACATTTCAATTTTGACTTTGTCGCCGAGAAGAATTTTGATGTAGTGCATGCGGATTTTACCAGAAATCGTGCATAGAACTATGTGTCCGTTGTTGAGTTTAACACGGAATGTTGCATTGCGAAGTGCTTCAATCACTTCTCCTTCTGCTTCAATGCTATCGTCTTTTGGCATAAATCTCCTTGTTCAACGCTTAACGCGTAACGCATAACGATTATTAAAATTAGTTTGCAAAATTCTATCTTTCGTTATGAATCGTGCAATTGTGAGTTGTGGGTTGATTTTAGCCTTGTCTTTGTTTGTGATTTGGGTATTTTGGGCAAATTATTACAATCCTGCCGTGGCGTTTCACGACTTTGCAGTTGTTGCACATTGGTTTTACTGATGCTCTTACTTTCATATTATGTCTTCGACACTTTACTTTTTGTCGTGTCGCCTCCTTTGGTCACTTTGTGGCCTTCGTCTTTTTTGTCCTTGCAGAACATTAATAGTGTTCTTGCAATTTCTTTGTCGTTGTGAGTTTCTATTTTATCAAGAGAAAGTGTCTCCTCTTTAATAACTAATAAGTGTTTGAATCGTTTTTTTTTCGGATTTTTTCGTTTTCGATATTGCCCATCAACGATTTCCACAAATTCGTGATCGATGACTTTTGTCACCAAATACATTCTTCCTCTGTCATGTCCCATTGTTGAAATGACGATTTGTCCGAGGGCTGGTATCTTGGATGTTTTGGTTCGTTTGTCCATCTTTTCAGTGAATAAATAATAACAATTAGTGGCTAGTGTTTGTGAATTTTTTCGCAAACGATACATTATAGCATAATTTATCGTGTCTTGTCAAGCATCTTGGATGCTTTTGTGAGAAATTTCTTTTATGAGAAATTCGTTAGCAAACAGGTCGAAGACCCTTTTCAAGCATTTTAGATTCTTTTATTAGGTTTTGCTATAAATGATTTTTTTGATAATGGCAAACTTTTCCTTAACTATTCATTAATTTTTGTCAAAATTTCTGCATCACCATTAGTAACTAGAATCGTTTCTTCATAGTGAGCGCTCATTTTTCCATCTTTAGTCCTGCAAGTCCAACCATCATTTTCAAAAATAACATGGAATGTCCCTTCGTTTATCATCGGTTCAATTGCTAATGTCATTCCGTTTTTAAGTAATGTTCCTGTTCCTGCTTTTCCAAAGTTCGGAATACTTGGGTCTTCGTGGAGTTTTTTTCCAATGCCATGTCCAGTTAACGAACGAACAACCGAGTAGCCATTTGATTCTGCGTGTCTTTGAATCGCACAACCTATGTCTCCAACTCGCCTGCCAGCTCTTGCTTCTGTCATGCCTTTGAAAAAGCACTCTTTGGTGACGTTAATGAGTTTTTGTTTTTCTTTTGTTATCTCTCCGACCGCATATGTTCTTGCTGCATCTCCATGATAACCATCTTTGACGGCTCCAACATCGATTGAAACGATATCACCGTCAGCTAGGATTATTTTTTCGCTTGGTATTCCATGAACAACAACGTCATTGACGGATATACAAGCAGTTTTTGGATATTTTCGATAGCCTTTAAAGTTTGGTTTTGCTCCTTGCGAGATGATGAATTTTTCTAAAATTTCGTCAAGCTCTTCGGTTGTGACCCCTGCTTTGATATAGCTTTCTATATGCTTGTGTGCAGATGCCACAATTTGACACGCAACACGCATTTTCTGAATTTCTTTTTCGCTCTTAACCATTTTTTTATTGAATACGGAATATGTGTTGTCAAGCATCTTCGATGCCTTTGTCGGAGAAGTCTAAGTAATAGCAATTTCCTTCAAAAGGGCTGAAAGTCCTTATCAACAGTCTTCGACTGCTTTGTTGGGTTCTGCTTGCATTCGCATTCAGCGTCAAGAGGGTCGAAGACCTTTGTCAAGCATCTTTGATGCTCTTGTCGGAGATTGCTATTATTAGAAACATCCTCACAAAGGGGTCGAAGACCCTTGTCAACAGTCTTCGACTGGTTTCTCGGATTCTGCGTGTATTTGCACTCTCCGTCAAAAAGGTCGAAAATTCTTGTCAATTTTTTTATCATTACCTATTCAACAATTCTTAGCCCAACTTTTCTTTAATTACCTCAAATATATCTTCAATCTCTCCGTCTCCATCAATCGTTATCAGTTTTCCTTGCTTTTCATAATATTCTATTAATGGAGCAGTTTGGGCAAGAAAGGTTTCAATTCTTGGTTTGACCATCTCTTCTGTGTCGTCTTCTCTTTGATAAAGTATTTTTCCACACTCACATTCTTCCGTTTTCATTCTTTTGATGTGAATTGTTTTTCCACACTCACAAGAGCGTCTGCCCGTTATTCTTGCGAGAAGTATTGAAAAGTCGACTTCAAGATAAATCACTTTATCAATTGTGGTGATTTCATCAAGTTTTTTTGCTTGCTCAAGCGTTCTTGGGAATCCATCAAAGAAAACACCTTGTTCACACTCTTTGCATTTGAGTTTTTCCTCAACAAGCCCTATGACAACCTCGTCTGGTGCGAGCATGCCTTTGTCTAGGTATTTCTTTGCTTCAATGCCAAGAGGAGTTTCCTCTTTGATATTTTTTCTCAAAATATCGCCTGTCGCAAGATGAAAAAGACCGTATTCTTTGTTGAGATTTGGTGCTTGAGAACCTTTTCCAGATCCCGGAGCGCCGAAGATGATTAGTTTCATGTATGGAGTCCCTCCATATAGAGTCAAGAGTCTGGGGTTGAACGTAATGCTGCATTGATTATCCTTAACTTCACCCTTCACATTTCACTCTACTTTAAAAAGCCTTTATACTGCTTCATCATCAATTGACTTTGAAGTTGTTTGTCGAAGTCGAGGGCAACTGAAACAACGATTAGAAGTCCTGTTGCTGTGAATGCTCCGATTAGTCCCGGATCTTCAAAAACTAGGTCAAATATAATTGCTGGAACAATTGCGATAAACGCAAGGAACAATGCACCAAAGAATGTTAATCTTCTTGAAATGCGCTTGAGATGTTCCGCTGTTGGCTTGCCCGGACGAATACCCGGAATAAAACCACCATTTTGCTGAATTGTTCTTGCGACTTCTTCTGGATTGAACTGGATTTGAGCATAGAAGAATGCGAAGAAGAAAATCAAGAGACCGACGACGACGCTATACACTGGTCTTCCAACTCCGAAGTGTGGTTGCCAAACGTTAATCATGAAGTTAGTTTCTTGAAGTGCGGGTATCATGCCCATAATCAATGACGGGAATGAAACAATCGCTGATGCGAAGATGATCGGAAGAACACCAGACGCGTTGAGCTTGATTGGGATGTGAGTTGATTGGCCACCATACTGTTTTCGGCCTTTGATTTGTTTTGCGTATTGAATTTGAACTCGTCGCTCTGACGCATCAATGAATACGATAAATGTGAATATCAGTATTACAAGCCCTAAGAAGCCTATTAAATGGAATATTGGAGTGTTATCTTGACTTCCCGCTGTTGCAAAACTAGCAATTCCCGCGATGTTGCTAATAAGAGCAATACCCGCTGTTGCGATAATTCCGACGAATATCAGTAGTGAGATACCATTTCCAACGCCAAGTTCCGTGATTCTCTCACCAATCCACATTGTGAGCATCGCTCCCGCAATAAGACACAGTGAAACGATAATTCCAACAAGCCAAACCGGAAGGATTTCTCCACCAGCAAGAGCGCCTTGGTTCGACCAAGTGACGACAATTCCAACTGATTGAGCAATTGCAAGAAGCAGTGTTAAATACCTTGTTGCTTTATTGAGTTTTTCTTTTCCTTCATCACCTTGTTTGCGCCATTCATCGAATTTTGGAATAGCGACTGTTAAAAGTTGCATTATAATCGACGCGTTAATATAAGGCATGACACCGATTGCCATGAACGCACCATTTGAAAGCGCTCCACCCGTGATTGAACCAAGAAGCATTAGCATCGTGTTTTCAGCACCGACATAATAAATGCTTGGGTCAATTCCCGGAATAGGAAGCCATGCACCGAGTCTAAACAAAAACAGTAGTCCCAGTGTTATTAGGATTTTCTTCCTTACATCCTTATTTTTAAATGAGTCGATTAATGTTGTGAACATTTATTTCTCCAATTCACAATTCACAATTTTTATTGAGCCTATTTAGTAACTCTCACTAACTGCGCATTGTGTATTATACATTGATCAATTACTTTGCCCCTCTTTCAGAAAGAGGTCTCTTTTTGCCTTTTTCGTTAAGGCTGTTGTTGATGATTTCGATTTCGATTACTTTTCCGCCAGCAGCTTCAATTGCTTTTTTTGCACCTTCTGAAAACTTGTTTGCTTTGACTGTTAATGCTTTTGTCAAAGTTCCCGAACCAAGAATTTTCACCCCATACTCTTCGACTTTTGAAAGTATTCCAAATTCAAGAAGTGTTTCAGCATTGATTTCTGTTTTCGCATCAAATCTTTCAAGGTCACTTAAGTTAACAATTGAATATTCTTTTTTGAAAGCATTATCAAACCCTCTTTTCGGGATTCTTCTCATTAGAGGTTTTTGCCCACCTTCAAAACCGATGCTAACACCACCGCCACTGCGTGCCCACTGACCTTTGTGCCCTTTACAACATGTTTTGCCATGACCGCTGGCAATGCCACGACCAAGTCTTTTTTCTTTTTTCTTTGAGCCCGCTTGGGGTTGAATAGTGTGTATTTTCATAGTGATTTCCTCTAGTTTTTTCGATTCGACATTTTGTCCTAATCTAAATTTAGAGTGAATAGTGAATAGTGATAGTAAATAGTGATAGTAGAATAATTTTAAATCAATTCTATCCTGCACCTATTATTATGCATTATTCATTATTCACTGAATTAAGCGATTTCTTCTACTTTTACCAAGTGTTTGACGACGAACAGCATTCCTCTTAAGCTTTCGCTGTCCGAGTGAGTGACACTTTGTCTTATTTTTCTCAAGCCCAAAGCTTGGATTGTCTTTTTTTGTTTTTCAAGACAACCAATTGTGCTTTTTACTAATGTGATTTTGATTTGTTTGTTTGCTTCTTTCTTAGCCATGATTTCTCCATTGATATGGAATATGTGTCGATAAAATAGTTTATCATTACCTATTCAATATTCAGCGTTCAATATTCAATGATTTTAATTAAGGATTTCCTCGACTGACTTTCCTCTTCCCCTAGCCACCTGCTCTGCTGAACGAAGTCCATAAAGTCCTTGAATTGCAGCTTTTGTTGAGTTGATTGGGTTTCTTGAACCATGAGATTTTGCAGTGATATTTTTGATGCCCGCAAGTTCAACAACCGCACGAACCGATCCTCCCGCAATAATCCCCGTTCCTTCTGGTGCAGGCTTCAACAAGACTTTTGAAGCACCGAAGTGTCCGATGATTTCATGAGGAATAGTGCTTTCATTAAGAGCAATTTTCTCCATCTTGCGTCTTGCTTGCTGTTCAGCTTTTCTGACTGCTTCTGGAACTTCGTTTGCTTTTCCGTGTCCAACACCAACTGAGCCATTGCCGTCGCCAACAACAACCAGAGCAGAAAAACGCATGTTTCTTCCACCTTTGACAACTTTTGTAACGCGATTAACCGCAATCAGTTTGCTTCTGATTCCGTCATCTGGTCTCTCGTCAGTTCTTCTTGGTTCACGCTCTCTTGGCGTTCTTTTTTGTCTTTCTTCCATTTTATGTTCCTTCTTAAATGCACAAATGTGCATGATGAGAATTGCTCTATATTTAGTTTAAATTGACAATTTGCAACTTACTATTTGCAAGTTTATGATATCTTAATTTGACTTCAATCTGTCAATTGCAAATCAAAAACTAGAAAACTAGTCCTTCTTCTCTTGCTCCATCAGCGAGTGCTTTAACTCGTCCGATGTAGAGGTAGCCACCGCGGTCAAAAACTATTGTGTTGATTTTTAGTTTTTTTGCTTTTTTAGCAATTTCTTGTCCAACTTTTTTAGCCGCTTCTGTCTTGTTAAGTTTTTTAACATCAACATCTTTTGCAACTGTTGAAGAAGAGCAAAGTGTTTTTCCTTGTTCATCATCAATCAATTGAGCATAAATATGAGTTGCAGAGCGAAAAACATTCATTCTTGGTCTTTGTGCAGTTCCAAAAATATTTTTTCTCACTCTTTTGTGACGTTTTTCACGTGCTTTGTTTTTGTCTTGTTTTGTTATCATGATGGTTTCCTAGACGCATAATGCATAATGCATAAGCATAACGAATGTTAATTTTTTTGATGCATGTCTTCATATTCGCCTAATTCATAATGAATGTTAAAGTGTTTTTACAATCGTTATGAGTTATGCGTTATTTTTTACTTTCCGCTTGTTTTACCCTCTTTCTTCACTAAGCGCTCGCCTTGATAGTGAATTCCATAAAGATGGTATGGTTCAACTGGTTTTTTGCTTTTTAGTGTTGCCGCGACTTGACCAACTCTTTGCTTGCTGATTCCACTGACAACAATAGTGTTTGCATCCGGACAAGCAAGCGTTACATCTTGAGGTGAAACAAACTCAACAGTGTGGGACAAACCTACGTTCATTGTTATTTTGTTTCCCGCAAGAGCAACTTTGTAACCAACACCCTTAACAATAAGGGTTTTTGAAAATGGCTCAACAACACCTTTGACCATGTTTGCAATAAGTTGACGGTAAAGTCCATGTTTTGCTTTTGTTGATTTGCTTTCACTTTTGCGAACAACATTCAAAACCGCACCGTTGTTTTCAATCACGATGTTTCTGTCGTCAATATATTGCGACAATTCACCTTTAGGTCCTTTTACTGTGACAGTGTTGTTTTCAACACCGACTGTAACTCCTGCTGGCAATGCTATTTCTGCTCTTCCGACTCTTGACATGTTTTCCTTTTTTAATGCAGAATGCTAAATGCATAATGCATAATTATTGTTAAAATTTTTTGAACTCCTTCGGCTTTACCGAGGATCGACACACTCGTGTCAATTTTGACATCAATTCTGCATTATGCATTTAGCATTCTGCATTGAATAAAGCTACCAAATATACGCTAGCACTTCGCCACCAATTTTATTTTTGCGCGCTTCTTTGTCAGTCATAACGCCTTTTGATGTTGAAATGATGGCAACACCAAGACCGTTTAAAACTTTTGGCAAATCTTCATATCCGCAATAAACTCTAAGCCCCGGCTTTGAAACACGCTTTAGGTTTGTCAAAACTTTAGCAAAACCTCTCCCATATTTAAGAGTTATCAAAATATGAGGGTGCCCGTCGATTTCGACCGCCTCGTGTGAAGTGATATATCCTTCGCCTTGAAGAATCTCAACAATCGCCCTCTTCATTTTTGAAGTTGGAATAGCGACAGTGTCGTGTCGAGCAATTTGAGCATTTCTTATTCTTGTCAGCAAATCTGCAATTGGGTCTGTTGTTATCATTTAAACCTCTTTTATTATAATGCAGAATGCAAAAATACAAAATGCAAAATAATTGTTAGACTTTTCTAGTTTCTTCGTCTTTATTTAAAGACTATTATAATAATTTTCACCTATATTCTGCATTCTGCATTCTGCATTCTGCATTCTATAATACTACCAAGAAGCCTTGCGAACTCCCGGAATTTCACCTTTATAGGCTAGGTTGCGAAAGCAAATTCTGCAGATGCCATACTTGCGAAGAACCGCATGTGGGCGCCCACACATACTGCAACGGGTGTATTCTCTCGTTGAGTATTTTTGCTTTTTCTGCTGTTTTTGTACCATTGCTTTTTTAGCCATGTTTACTTTCTCTCCGTTGTCCAAAGTTTGGACGATTGGTTTTTCAATTTAATTCAGAATTCAAAATTATGAATTAAGAATTATTGATGATTTATTTTTTCATTCGACCTTAATTCTAAATTCTGAATTAATTTCTATGTTCTAAAAGGCATTCCGATTTTTGTTAGTAGCGCTAGTGCATCAGCGTCCGTTTTCGCAGTCGTTACGATTGCAATATCAAAGCCTCTGACTTTTTCTACTGTTTCATAGGAAATTTCTGGGAAGATAATCTGTTCTTTGACACCCATTGAGTAGTTTCCTCTGCCGTCAAACGACTTTGGCGAAATACCCCTAAAGTCTCTGACGCGTGGAAGTGCGACTGCAATAAGTTTGTCAAGAAATTCATACATTCTTTCTCCGCGAAGAGTGACTTTAATACCGATTGGTTGATTCTCACGAAGTTTGAAGTTAGAAACTGATTTTTTTGCTCTAACTAGGACGCTTTTTTGTCCAGCAATTTGCTCAAGTTCAGTTTGTGCTTGTTTGATTGATTTTGTGTTATCTTTAATGTCACCGATTCTCATGTTCAAGATGATTTTGTCAACTTTCGGAACTTCAAAGATGTTTTTATAACCCTGTTCTTTTTTGAGTTCTGGAGCAATTTCAGTTGAATAACGCTTTTTAAGACGATGTCTTGTTTCAGACGATAGTGTCTTTTGTGGGGCGACTCTCTTTGGCTCTTCTTTTTTAGATTCAGTTTTTGGTGCCGAAGCAGGTTTTGAAGCTTCTTTTTTAACTTCTTCAACTTTCGGAGCAACTACTGGAGTCGCTTTTGGCTCTTCTTTCTGAATTTCAACAGCTTTTGGTGCTAGCTCAACTTTTGACTCTTCTGCTTTCACTTCTTTCTTTGGCTCTGCTTTTGCTTTTGCAGGAGCTTTTTCTTTTGCTTCTGTTTTAGGCTTTGGCTCGGCTTTCGGTTTTGCAGGAGCTTTCTCTTTTTCTACCTTCTCTTTTGGCTCTGTCTTTGGCTTCGGTTCTGCTTTTGGCTTCGCCGTTGCTTTTTTTGGTTTTTCTGTTGTCGCAGCCACTTCCGCTCCCGCTTCTTCGATGCTTGCAGTTGACATAATTGCTTCAATTGCCTTAGCCGCAGTTTCTTTGATCGCGTCTATTGCTTTTTCTTTTGATTTTGAAGATGCTTTTGGCTCAGTCGCCTTTTTAGCTGGTGCTTTCTTCGCTTTTGGCTCGTCGGTTACAACTTCTTTAGTAACCTGATCATCTTTTTTAGCCATGATTTCTCCTTGATTATTGAATATGGAATATTTAATATTAAATAAGTCTTGTCAAATCTAATTTAATCATTACTTATTCAATACTCCATATTAACTATTACATAATAATTTATTCTTGAATTGCTTCTTCCGCGTTAACCACCGTTTCTTCTTTTGCAGTTTCTTCAGATTTCACTGCTTTTGGTTTTCTTGCAGATTTTTTTTCTTTTGTTTCTTCTGCTGGAGCGTCAACCGCATCTTTTTTTGCTTTTTTCAATGCTTTTTTGTCCGCTGATTTGACATCAAGGCTTTTTTCACATTTTTTACACATTCTCACTTTTTTGCCTTCGATTTCCATGTGAGCAACTCTTGTTGTTTTTGCGCATGCTGGACAAACGATTTGAACATTCGATGCATCAACAGAACCTGCAACTTTGCTGATTCCACCTCTGTCAGTTTGTGAGCGAGGTTTTTTATGTTTTGTGATAATGTTCAATCCATCGACAACAATACGAGAAGTTTCAGGGTTAACCATTGTAACCTTGCCAGTTTTGCCTTTATTTTTGCCCGAAAGCATTTTTACTGTGTCGCCTTTGCGAACGAATAGTGAGTTCATAATATTTCCTTATTTAACGCATAACGCATAACGCATAACGCATAATGAATGTTTATTTGGATTGTTAACGATGACGAAAACGTTAGACTCAATCACGATATTCAAAATTCTATTATCGTTATGAGTTATAAGTTATGCGTTATGCGTTAAATTTAGATTACTTCTGGAGCAAGAGAGATAATTTTCATATACTCTTTTTCACGAAGCTCTCTTGCAATTGGCCCAAAAATACGAGTTCCTTTTGGTTGTTTTTGATTGTCAATAATAACAGCAGCGTTGTCATCAAACTTGATATGAGATCCATCTGGACGATTGATTCCCATGTGACTTCTGACGATTACAGCTTTGACAACATCACCTTTTTTGACATTCCCGCCCGGCGTCGCAGACTTTACCGATGCGATAATAACATCGCCGATATTTCCAGAGTAGCGAAAACTTCCGCCCAAAACTCTGATACACATAATTTCTTTTGCACCGCTGTTGTCAGCGACTTTCAAATATGATTGTGGTTGAACCATGATTATTCTCCGAATATGGAATATGGAATATGGAATAGATAAAGATAAAATATTTTTTTATCAACACATTTCAATATTCAATATTCAATAGTAAAATATTATTTTGCTTTTTCGACAATGCGAACCAATCTGAAATACTTGTCTCTTGAAAGTGGACGAGTTTCTGCAATTTCGACAGTGTCGCCGATTCCGCATTCATTGTTTTCGTCATGCACTTTGTATTTTTTAGATTTGTTCATCGTCTTTTTATAAATAGGGTGTGGAACTTTGTCGCTAACAAGAACAACAATTGTCTTGTCCATTTTGTCAGAAACAACAACACCTTCACGCACCTTGCGCATATTTACTCTTTTTTCTGATGCTTCCATTTGTTATTTCTTCCCCCTTTTTGATGCAACTTTTCTGAAGTCGTCACCATGCAATTTTCTTTCTTGCATTATTGTCAACACTCTTGCGATGTCTTTTTTGACATTGTTGAGTTGCATTGGATTTGACAATTGTCCAGTTGTGTGAGAAAATCTAAGATTAAACAGTTCTTTTCTGAGATCTTCCAATTTGATTGTCAAATCTTTGTTGTCTAGCTCTCTGATATCTTTACCTTTCATTATTCAGCCACCTCCTCAGATTTCACTTCTTTTGCACCCGCATCCGGAGCATCTGGGCTTGTCAATTCATCTTTGCGATAAAATTTGCATTTTACTGGCAATTTGTGAGCAGCTCTTCTCATCGCTTCTCTTGCCAAATCTTCGTTAACACCAGCCATTTCAAACATAACCCTGCCCGGTTTAACGACAGCAACCCAGTATTCCGGAGAACCCTTACCAGAACCCATTCGAGTTTCTGCAGGTTTTTTAGTGACAGACTTGTGAGGAAAAATATTAATCCAAACTTTTCCACCACGTTTTACGTGTCTTGTCATGGCAATACGAGCCGCTTCTATTTGATTAGATGTTATCCACGCACAGCTTTGCGCAACAAGACCAAAGTCACCGTATGCAATAATACAGCCTTTATTAGCCTTTCCTTTCATTCTACCGCGCTGAACTCGGCGTCTTTTTACTCTTTTTGGTATTAACATTGTGTTGTCCTTCTATCTTAATAAGCATTTATCAATGCATTATCATTTCTTGAATTTGTTTTTTATTGAATATAGATATTAATATTCAACTTAAATTAGTTTCTTTCGCGTCTTTCTCTTCTTTGTTGTCCTTGGCTTTCCTCTGAACTCTCTTCTGAAAGTTTACGCTTTCCAAGAACTTCACCTTTATAGATCCACACTTTTACTCCAATACAACCGAAAGTTGTGTGAGCCGTTGCAACACCGTAGTCAATGTCAGCACGAAGCGTGTGAAGTGGAATACTTCCTTCATGGTAATGTTCAGAACGAGCAATTTCCGCGCCGTCAAGTCTTCCAGACACCATAACTTTGACACCCTTTGCTCCGCTTCTCATTACTCTTCCCATCGCTTGCTTCATCGTTCTTCTGAACGATGCTCTCTTTTCAAGAGCGGCAGCGATTCCTTCAGCAACAAGAGTTGAATCCATGTCTGGACGCTTAACTTCAATGATGTTGATGTGGAGAGTTTTGTCTGGAACAAGCTTCGCAAGCTCTTTTTTGAGTTGCTCAATACCTGCACCTTTTTGACCAATGATAACACCGGGCTTCGAAGTGTGGATGTTAACGCTAACCTTTCCTTGGCTACGCTCCAAAATTACACGCGAAATACCGCAAGTGTAATACTTATCCTTGACAAACTTTCTAATTTTGCTGTCTTCAAGAAGCAATGCTGGGAAATCCTTTTTGTTTGCAAACCATGTTGCATCCCAACCTTTAATAACTCCTACTCTCAGTCCGTGTGGTGATACCTTTTGACCCATGTTTCTCCTAAACGCATAAACGCGTAATGAATTCTTTATTTTAGTGAATAACGAATAGCGAACAGTGAATAGTTGTTGTTAAAGCTTTAAAATAATTTGGCAATAGTTATTCACTATTAATTATTCCCTATTCACTAAAATTGCTTTTAGTTTTCTTTCGCCTCATCAAGAATAACCGTGATGTGACTTGTTCTTTTGTTGATGCGGTGACCTCTTCCCTTTGATACCGGCTGCATTCTCTTCATGATTGGCCCAGCATCTGCATAGATTTCAGAAACGACGAGGTCGTGTCTTGAGAGGTTTTGGTTGTGTTCAGCATTTGCAACAGCACTTTCAATCAACTTTATCACCATTGGTGAAGCCGCTTTTGGAGTTGCTCTCAAACTTGCAATAGCATCATTAACCGCCTTGCCACGAATTGTGTCAAGGACGACACGCACTTTAAAAGGAGATATTCTCAAATATCTTGCGTGTGCTTTTGGACGAGTGTCCTTATTTTCGCGACGGAATGCCGCTTTTTCTCTCATTCTTGTTGCCATGATTTCCTTTTGACGCATTATGCATAATGCATAGTGCATAATGAATGTTGAAATTTTATGTTTTATAATAACAACAAACGATACAAGCATACGAGACTACTAATTTAACTTTCGTTATGCGTTATGCGTTATGCGTTATGCATTAAAACATTATTATTTTTTGCCTTTTGTTGTTTTCGACCCCGCATGTCCACGAAAGTTTCTTGTTGGTGCGAATTCTCCAAGTTTGTGTCCAACCATTTCTTCTGTGCAATAGACTGGAACGTGTTTTTTTCCATCATGAACAGCGATTGTTGAACCAACAAAATCCGGGTAGATAGTCGATGCTCTCGACCATGTTTTGATTACTTTTTTATTTTCATGGCCCTGCGCTCTGACTCTTTTCAAAAGTTTATTACACACAAAAGGCCCTTTTTTGATACTTCTCGACATAATTTTTTCCTCAATGCAGAATGCAAAATGCAGAATGCAGAATAGTTGTTGTAATTTTTTTAATATTTAATAAACAAATTTGACCTTTATTCTGCATTCTGCATTTTGCATTCTGCATTAAATAAATTAGTTAATACGCTTAACAATAAACTTGTTAGATTTTGATTTCTTTCTTGTTTTATAGCCAAGCGCTGGTTGACCCCATGGAGACACTGGACCCGGACGACCAATTGGTGACTTTCCTTCACCACCACCGTGTGGATGGTCGCATGGGTTCATCGCAGAACCTCTAACAGTTGGCTTAATGCCCATGTGACGCTTTCTTCCCGCTTTTCCAAGCGAAACCAGTTCATGGTCAAGATTTCCAATTTGCCCAACAGTAGCGCGACATCTGACAGGAATCATTCTCATCTCTCCCGATGGCAATTTTAAGGTCGCATATTTGCCTTCTCTTGCCATCAACTGAGCGCACGCTCCCGCACTTTTCGCGATTTGCCCGCCAGCACCCGGTTGCATCTCAATGTTGTGAACCGTTGTTCCAACTGGTATTGCTGAAAGTGGAAGCGCATTACCCGCTTTAATGTCAATATTTTCAACACCGCTCATGACACTATCGCCAACACAAAGTCCAACTGGAGCAAGAATATATCTTTTTTCACCATCCGCATAATGAAGAAGAGCAATATTTGCTGACCTGTTTGGATCATACTCAATTGTTGCGACTTTTGCAGGAATATTGTCTTTGTTGCGTTTGAAATCAATAATACGATATTTGATTCTGTTACCGCCACCACGATGACGAACAGTGATTCGACCCGTGTTATTACGCCCCGCTTTTTGATTAAGCGAAACCAATAGCGACTTTTCCGGTTGGTTTGTCGTTATTTCTTCATAAGTCAACGTTGTCTTAAAACGTTGCGCTGGTGTTATTGGTCTATATCTTTTAATAGGCATGATGCTTCCTCTCTTATTGAATAATGGAGAATAGGTTTCGTCAAATTATTATTTAATTTTCATAAATTCCATATTCAATATTAATATTCAATAGATTATTAAACTAGGTTGTCAAAGAATGAAATTGAAGGTGAATTTGGTTTCAATTGAACATAGGCTTTTTTGAAGTCAGAAGTATAACCCTCGTGACGACCTTGACGCTTATATTTTCCTTTGATGTTTGTTGTGTTAACACTCTCGACTTGAACATTGAAAATTTCTTCAACCGCTCTTTTGATTTGAGGTTTTGTTGCATCTTTTGCAACTCTGAACACATATTTTTTATTAGCAATTCCTGCATAACTTTTTTCCGACAGGACTGGCTTTTGAATAATGTTATATAGTTCCATGTTTTCTCCTTTTAGTGAATAACTAATAGTGAATAGTGAATAGTTATTGTCAAATTATTAAATTAAAATTATACCTTAACTATTCACTATTCATTATTCACTATCAACTAAAATTACGCTTGCTCTGAATATTGCGCTTCAATTTGTTTGATTCCCTCAACAGTTGCAACAATTCTTTGATTTGCAACAAGGTCATAAACATTGATTAGACTTGCTTCGATTGTTTTGACATTTGGAAGATTTCTAGACGCCCTAATCACACTTTCGCTGTTAGCCGTCGTGATGAGAAGAACGCTTTTTTCAAGCTTTAACGCTTCCATGATTTTTGCCATTTCTTTCGTTTTCGCATCAGCTAATTTAATGTCATCAAGCAAAACAAGCTCTTGATTTCTGACTTTTTCAGAAAATGCACTGCAAAGAGCAACTCTTTTTGCTTGTTTGTTGACTTTTTGAGAGAAATCTCTCGGCTTTGGAGCAAATATCACCCCACCACCAGTCCACAACGGCGAACGAGTCGAACCCGCTCTCGCGCGTCCAGTTCCTTTTTGGCGATGAGGCTTTCTTCCTCCACCACGAACTTCGGCTCTTGTCAAAGTAGACTTCGTGCCTTGACGCTTGTTGTTCAATTGCGCCACGACGACTTGATGAATGAGCGGTTCGTTATATTCCGCGTCAAACACTTTCTCATTAAGAGTTAATGTGCTGGCTTTTTCGCCAGTTTGCTTGTAAATTTGAACTTTTGGCATGTTATCCTTTTTAATGCACGATGCATAACGAATGTTAATTTTTATTGATGCACAACCACTAGAAACGCTAAAACCATAAGATACTAAAAATAATATTTTTAAATCACTATGCATTATGCGCTATGCGTCATGCGCTACTTTTTTACTGTGTTACAAACTGTCACCAATCCGCCTTTTGGCCCCGGGACAGCCCCTTTAATGAGAAGAACATTTCTATCCGCGTCAACCTTGACGATCTGAAGGTTTTGAATTGTCACTTTCTCATTACCCATTTGTCCTGCCATTTTGAGGTTTTTGATTTTTTTTGACGGGTTTGAATTTGCACCAGTTGAACCAAGCGAACGATGAACTGGCCCTGTTCCGTGAGTCATTTTCAAGCGCGCTTTGTTGTGACGCTTGACCGCACCCGTGAAACCATGACCTTTTGAAGTTCCGCTGACATCAACCATGTCGCCATTTGTGAAAATATCAACTTTCACATCAGTTCCAACTTCATATTTGCCCGGCTCGTTCAACCTAAACTCTTTAAGGTAACGCTTTGTCGCTAGTTTGTTTTTCTTGAAAAGACCGCGCTCTGGAGAATTCAACTTGTCCTCTCTGATTTCTTCAAACGCAAACAAAACAGCCTCATAGCCATCACGCTCTTGAGTCTTATGCCTAACGACCGTCATAGGCCCCGCCTCGACAACAGTAACCGGAACTCTAAGCCCAGTTTCGTCAAATATTTGAGTCATTCCAATTTTTCTACCTAATATGGCCTTTTCCATGATGTATCCTTGTTTTAATGCATAATGCACAACGCATAACGCATAACGAATGTTAGTTTTTTAATTTTTTTCACACCACCCCAAACACATTTCGCAGTCCACGATTATTCTCTCAATCGCTGTGCATTATGCGTAACGCGTTGCATGCTATAACTTAATTTGAATGTCAACACCCGCTGGCAAATCGAGCTTCATCAAACTGTCGACAGTTTTTGCGGATGGAGAATAAATGTCAATAAGACGCTTATGCGTTCTCATTTCAAATTGCTCTCTTGAGTCTTTATACTTGTGAACAGCACGCAAGATAGTGATTATTTCACGCTCAGTCGGCAATGGAACAGGCCCAACAACTTTTGTTCCTGTTTTTTTAGCAGCTTCAGAAATTCTTTCCGCGCTTTTATCCAAAAGCTCGCTATCGTATGCCTTTAATTTAACTCTTATTTTTTGACTAGCCATTTGTTTACCTTTATCCTTATTATATAGGGTGGTTTGCTGTTTTCACAACCGTCTCTCGTGTGCCATAATATTTTGGATTTAAAAAGTGCCATCTGGCACTCAATTTTTTCCTTAATAAGCCACAAAAAAATCGCCGTATCCTATGCACAGCTTGACTATTATATAACAACTAACATCGACTGTCAACACTTTTGCCACCCTATTTCAAAAAAAGTTTGAAAATTTTTCAATAATCTTTTTCTGGGGTTAGTTGTCGTTCAAGGATCTTTTGACTCCGCACAATCGCTATAAACGCCTTACATCGTGCAACTAGGGGTGGGTTTTGAGGTCTGGCTCTCACTCTAAAATGTGTTGTCACCCGCACCCCATCACCCCTTGCTATCTGCCTCGAATACTCGAAGAAGTGACGACAGCTTGAAGCCCTTGTATGAAAAAAGCACGCCCAATTAAGAGTGTGCTTTCTTGTTATTTTTTAGTTATCACTTGAATCACTTACCTCTTCCAATTCCTGCTCACTTTTAACTGACCCTACCTCTAGTGTGCCAATATCTGCTATTAGTGATATTTTCTTTTTCTTGAGCATCCATCCGAACAAAACAAATGTTACTATCGCGTCAAAAGCCATACCTATTGCAAACATGAGTGCTATACCAGTAAGTGTCGGCACAAACACACCTGTGAGATAAAGTATGAATGCTATGCCATAATAAACTATGTTTGTGATTAACGCTTGTGCTAACATATATTGAGTCTTGCCTGTTCCATAAAAAATGCTATCAACAACATGGTTAAACGCAAAAACGACATAAAAACCAACACTTATAAGAGCAATAATGAAAATGTCTTGATAATTATCTAGTTGCAACACTCCTCTGAAAAATGGTTGCCACAATGGAATTGACACAAGCCAAATTATCGCAAAAATTGTTGTTAGGGTAAGATAGCCTAAAGTTTTTTGTTTTATCGCACCCTTGTTATGTTCACCACAATCTCGCTTGATAAGTTCGCCAAGCTGCAAGACAGGCAGTAATAGCCATCCCCATAGGAAATTATTGGTCACCCAAAATGTGCCTTGTTCTCCGACCATGTTCACCATGCGAACAATCATAAGCATGAAAAACAAATTTCGCACCAAGGATTCAAGCCCTGATATTCCGCCTATTTTTGCCCAGCCTTTTGTCCAAACAAAAGATAATCGTTCTTTTTTGAATAGCGGTAATTTTTCCTTATATAATATCAAAATTGCAAGCAGGAATAAAAACGCATTTACTATTATGTTTGTAATCGCAATTCCATTTACACCCATTTGCACAGATATTGCAAGGCTTGATATAAGAAAGGTGTCACCAAGAACAGTCAGAACCATTTTCAAAATTAGCATAAAATATAGATATTTATCTTTTTTTATGGTGACTAGCACAACCAAAACAAATCTAACAAGAGCATTAAAAATATTTGCAACAGCCTCTAGCCTTATGTAAGTTACCGTTTCGTTTATTATTGCAACATCCTGCCCCATGAATCTAACCAATGGGTCAGCAAAAATGATAACTCCAAGAGATAGCAATGTGAATGCACCAAAAACTATGATTAGTCCTGTTCTTATCATGTTTGCAAGGTTGTTTCTATTTTTTTCTGCTTCTTCGCTCGTCATCTCGCCTGCTAAAACTTTTTGCCTGTCTGCGAATGCTTTGCCAATAAAAAAGAATAGCGGAAGGATTAGCCCTTCTTGAATAATCTCATATAATAAATGCATCCATTGCATTTGCGAGGCAATAGAAAAACTCCAAGCGTCATCCATTTGCCCTAAGAAAAAAATACGCAAAGTAGTATAAACTGTTGGAATAAGCCCTGTTAATAATAATGCTAAGAATAGCCTATAATTGATAGACTTTAAAGACAGTTTAATTTTATTAAAAAAACCTCTTTGTTTATTTATCTCGTCTTGATTTTGTGTCATTCCACAATTCTCCTTTGGCACAAAGAAAGTGCCGCTCCCAATTAAGAGAACGGCACTCCTAGTGACTTTTCTCCTAATTGTTACCACACAACACCGCAAAACTACGGGGGAGAATTGCCAAAAGGCAGAATTCGACCCGTAGTCTTACTTGTTGTGTGGTATTTATAGAATATCACTTTTATCCTCAATTTGTCAAACAAAAATCAATAATGCCAAAAAATATCTTTCTAGCAAATAAAAGAAGAACTGAACATATAAAAACCACGAAACAGCAATTGTTCCATGGCTTATCTCGAATATTTTTTGAGTTGTTTCGGGAAAAGCACTTGAGATTTCGTCAAAAGTTTGAGTTGGTTCGGGAAAACAAGTTGGGTTAGGATGAAAATTTGCAACAGTTTTTCGCCCTATTTCGAAAAAAGTTTGAAAATTTTTCAATAATCTTTTTCTGGGGTTAGTTGTCGTTCAAGGATCTTTTGACTCCGCACAATCGCTATAAACGCCTTACATTGGATGATTAGGGTGCAGTTTGAGGCTCGGCTCTTGTTCATAAAAACCCCTCTTTCCTTCTCTCACAAGTGTCGGGTATTCGCTCCAAATATGCGAATAATGGCGACAGCTTGAAGCCCTTGTAGGCTATCTTTTTTTTCGCACGAAAAAAAGCACACTCAAAATGAATGTGCTTTCATCATATTAAATTATTCTATTTTCTTAACAGCAACCTGTTCCACAGCAAGGGGTCTTGCTTTCAACTACATTGCTTAAGTCTTCCACCATGTCAATTGCAGAACCACAACATTCTTTTGCACAAAGCCCGCACTCGACACATTTATCATAGTCAATGATAATTCTGCCGTATGGCGTTCCTCCGCATGAATATAAATCATCACCACAGCCACTATCTCCGCATCCGCCGTCCGTGCAAGCAACGGGAATTTTGCCCTCTCGGTTTGGGTCATTGCAGTTGCAATTAAGAACCTTATCTAAAATAGGCTCTTCTGACTCGGCATAAGTAATTGCACTTGTCGGGCAACATTTGATTGCTGTGCAAACATCTTTTGATGCAAAGCAGTTTTTCATTCTAACATATGGTTTCATGATTGAATTTCTCCTTTATCTTCAAAGCGTTTTTTCAACACCTCATAATAGTTTGCAACCGATTTATCTCCGCCATTGTCTAAAAACAAGCAATAGGGGAGGCTATCCGTCTCTCGGTGCTTTATTACACACAAGCAACATTTCTTATGGTTCGGGCATTCCGTTTTCGGACAAGCACACACTTTTGTTTTATCACATTCACTCACTAACATCTCTCCTCTCTGCAATCATCCATTGAATTTCCTATTTTAGATATTGCGATAAAAAATTCATTTATGAGGTCAATTCTTTCTTTATTAATTGCATAATGAACCCACTTCCCCTCTTTTGTCGCATCGACAAGTCCACTATCGACAAGTTGCTTCATGTGATAAGAGAGAGTTGGTTGTGTGAAATTAAAAGCCTCTAAAATTTTGCAAGCACAAGTTTTTCCTCTTGTTAGCATTGTCAAAACTTTGAGCCGAGTTTCATCACTCATGGCTTTGAAAATAATTGAGTATTCTGCTAGACCATATTTCATTTATCAAAAACCTCATATAGACAATTGTCTATATGATTATTCTACACTAAATAAATATCCTATGTCAACTGATTTTTAGGTGTTGCTAGAAATTCTTTCTGCCATTTACTCGCAATTTTTCAAATTGGCTCGGGAAAACCACTTGGGATTTCGTCAAAAATTTGAGTTGGTTCGGGAAAACGAGTTGTGTTAGGACGGAAATTTGCAACACTTTTGCCACCCTATTTCAAAAAAAGTTTGAAAATTTTTTTGAGTTGTTTTGATGAAAAAATTGAAAAGCATAGAGAAGACTAGCCGTCGGCGTCACACTCCCAACATTTTTTAATTTCAAGATATCAAAGTCATTGTGCCCACAAGAAATAATCAAACAACTGGTCATCAATTATTAAATTTCCATTAAATACAAGTTCTTAATATAATTTTTTTCTTGACTTAATTATCAAATTGTGATAGACTGTCAAAATGAAAAAGATTTATAAGTTTTACAAAGACAGGCTTATTGAAATAAGCGGGAAGAACAGAAGTTTATATGCAAAAAAGGCATCACAGACCTATACATATGACATCGGAAAGATTTTAGAGGGTGACGAAGGCGAAATTGAGTCTTTCGTTAATTTTTTGTGGTCAGCAAAAAAACCAACTCATGAAATAATCTCCAAAAAACGCAAAGAGCATATTTTGGAAAATTTGAAAAAAAGCAAAGCGACGGAAGCGAAGAAAGCTCCAAAAGGCAAAAATGGAAAAACGGTCGACGCTCCACAAGAAGAAAAAGTCAAGAGCGAAGCAAAAATCGCTCAAGAAGAAAGAACCTTAATGTCAAGTCAAGTGAGCAAACTCAAAAACCTCAAACGCTCACTCGAGGATTTTGAAAGAGAAACAGGGCGATATGAAATGTTCGTTGGTTTCCCTTTTATTGAAGGCTACATTGGAAAAGACACTGCAGTCAAAGCGCCTCTGCTCCTTTTCCCTGTTGTCATCAACATTTCAGAAAATGAGTCAACCGTTTCTCTTGAACTCAAAGACGGAGAAGCAATTCAGTTGAACAAAGTTTTTTTGACTGCGTATTCAAGACCATTCAAAATTAATTTGGATGAAATGAATATGGAATTTGATAGTCTTCTTGATGCGGGCTTTCGAAATGTTGACGACATTCTTGGGTATTTGAGAAAAAAAGGCTTTGATATTTCGTCGTGTCCATCAAAAAAAGGCATGATGAGTTTCGATTCAATCAAAGAGCCGACTGTTGGCTCAAAATTGACGGTCAGAAATTGTGCTGTTGTTGGAAGATTCCCTCTTGCAAACTCAATCTATAACGATTATGTCGCACTTGAAAAGAAAAATCTTTCAAATGAAGCAATCGCAGCTCTGCTTGAAAACAAAACTCCAAAGAAATTAAAAAATGTGGACAAGGATGTCTACACTGTCCACTCTCTTGACTATGCTCAAGAAAACGCAATTGCAGAACTCAACCAACATGGCAACATGGTTATCTATGGCCCACCGGGAACAGGAAAAAGTCAAACGATTGTTAACACTATCACTGATGCTCTTTGCAAAAACAAACGCGTTCTCGTTGTTTCTCAAAAAAAAGCAGCTCTTGATGTTGTTTTCAACCGTCTTGGAAACCTTAATTCAAAAGCAATGTATATCATTGACCCAGAAAAAGAAAAACTTTCTTTTTTTGAAAAGGTCAAAACTCAACATCTTGAAATTTTGGGCGAAGAGTCGGTCAACACTCAAGAACACCGATTGATGTATCAAGATGTCACTGGAACTTTGCACTCTGAAATCGCTCATCTTGAAAGCATTTCACAAACGCTCTTCTCCCCAACTGATTTTGGAATATCATTGCAAGAAATGTATGCAAGAAGTCGCATTATCAATAAAGGAGACGGAGAATACGATATTTATGAAAGCATGCTCGATACTCCTCGTTTGATGGAGCTTTCTCACAAGCAATTAAGCGAATCAATTCGAAGCATCAAAGAAAAGAAAAAAGGCGAACTTTACTACAAACGAATTGAAATGCAAAAAGCGAATCCATTTGTTGAACATGTCAAAAAAGATTTGGATGTCCACACTTTGAACGCGGCGACGACCTACCTCAACAATATGCTCTCAAAGCGCTTTGTTCCATTTGATATGTCTCAATTTTCATTTTTAAGACAATTAATTGGATTTTACATTGAAAACAACGTTCCAGACATTCACGATCTCAAGCCACTCATCAAATACTCAGCAAAAAGACAAGAAGAAAGAATTAGTGCTAGCGAAATGACTCAGATTTTTTCAGAAACGCTTGAAGAAGCAAAAGCGTATGTTGGGGAGTGGTATCTCTTGAGCAGAATTCTCGACTCAAAAGGCTTCGCGACAATCATCGACCATATTTTAATGGGTAATTTGACAGGAATCAAACTTCTCCTTTCCGCTCTTAATCAATATGTTGACATTCGCGACATGAACATCAACCTTCGAACTTTCTCTGATGAAGAAAAAATTGTTCTAAAATTTGCCTATGAAAATTCGGTGACAGTCAATGAATACAACAAAATCATCGATAACATTTTGAGCATTCGAATCTATCATGAAATTGTTCTTGCAGAAGCAACTCATCAATTACCACTTTCTAAAATAATGGATTTTGAAAATATCAAAAACAGAATCATCTCTTTAAAAGCAGAACAACAAAAAGTGGTGAGAGAAATTTGTGAAGACAATTTCAAAAATGAATACAAAACTCTCTACAATTCAAATCCAGAAAACAACAACTTTTTCTATCAAATTTCAAAAAGCCAAAACTTCATGCCGATTAGAAAGTTGGTTGAACTTTACCATGAACTCCTGTTCACACTCTATCCATGTTGGCTTCTCTCTCCAGAAAGCGTTTCAACACTTCTTCCACTAAAAGCTGGATTGTTTGACTTAATTCTTTTTGACGAGGCGTCACAAGTCTTTATTGAAGCAGCACTTCCAACGATTTATCGCGGAAAAAACATTGCGATTGCGGGCGACAACAAACAACTTCGCCCAACTGCTCATTTCTTGAGACGATTCATGGGCAATGACGATGATGACATGGACATGAACACAGTCGCAGCACTTGAAGTTGAGAGTTTGCTAGACCTAGCCACTTCAAGATTCCATTCAGCGAACCTTAACTATCATTATCGTTCGCGTCACGAAGAACTTATTAACTTTTCAAACTATGCATATTACCATTCAAAATTGCAAGTCGCACCGAACATGGGACGAAACATGCAGACCCGTCCAATCGAAAGAATCAAAGTCGATGGCAGATGGATTGACAGGCGCAACGAAGCAGAAGCGAAAAGAATTGTTGAACTAATCAAAAAAACACTGAAAAGCAGGAAAAATAACGAAACAATCGGGGTTATCACCTTTAACGCTGAACAAGGAACATACATTAATGACTTGATTGATGAAGCGTGCATGGAAGATGCAAATTTCAGAAGCATGATTTATGCTGAAAGAAACCGCTTTGAACACGGCGAAGACGTCAGTCTTTTTGTCAAGAATCTTGAAAATGTTCAAGGTGACGAAAGGGATATCATCATCTTCAGCGTTGGCTATGCAAAAAATGAACACGACAAAGTGACTGCTCATTTTGGTCCACTAAACCTTGAAGGCGGAGAAAACCGATTGAATGTTGCTGTCACGAGAGCGAAAAGCAAAATATATTTGGTGACAAGCATTGAGCCAGAAGAATTAAATGTTGAGAGTGCAAAAAACCTTGGCCCAAAATTATTCAAAAGATATCTTGAATACGCTCGAAGCGTTTCGACTGGAGCAACAAAAGAAGTCAAATTATTGCTCTCTTCCCTCGCTTCATCTCAAACAAAACCAGCAACCGAGTGTCAAAACATAACGACCGAACTAAAAACAGCACTTGAAAAAATGGGATATATTGTCGATGTCAATGTTGGAAACAGCACAAGCAAGCTTTCCCTTGCTATTTACGACAAGGATTTGGACAGATACGTTCTTGGAATCGAATGTGATTACGATGCATATGCTTCATCACCGTCAGTTCTTGAAAGAGATGTTTTTCGTGCAAAATTCCTTGAAAGCAGAGGTTGGAACATCGTCAGAATTTGGTCAAGAGATTTCTGGATTTCAAAAAGTAAAGTTTTGAATGGAATTGACAAAATAATCAAAGAGATTAAGAGCGAAGCACTTCATGGAAAAAAATCAAAATCCGAAAAGAAAATCGAGAAAAAGTCCGAAAAGATTAATCCAAATCAACCGAAAACCGCGCTAAAAGAAGTTGCAGCAACAAAAGACAATAAATAATCAAAAATTTAAAGAAAAACCTGTGTTCTAAGTGAACACAGGTTTTTTAGATTTGCAATTTTCTAGTGATAGCGAGTGTTCGTCTCTTAACCTGTGGACTGTTCTGAAACCAGCTAACGCAAACAGCCAAGCACTCTTAGACAAAAGGTTCGAAGACTCTATTTGTCATGGAGCCTTTTCAAAAAGAAGGATTAGACGCAACAACCTCTTTCAAACAAAAGGGGTTGAAGACTCTATTCCATGATTTTGTATTCAAGGACTTGGTCTATTGAGAAATTTTCAATTTGAAGATAATATTCCGCGCAATCAACTAGTGCTTGCATTGGAACGAGTCCGATAACTTCGCTTCCAACAATTGGGACACCATAGCGTTTTGCTTCAATGCGAACTAGTTCAATGACTGAATAAATTGTTGTTTTTGTGTGGTCCGTGAGGTTCATTGAAACTTGAGTGATTTTTCTCTCCGCAAGGTCAACTCCCATAGCTTTGCAATATCTGAGTCCCCCACCAAGAAAGCGAACTTTTTTTCCGATTGCAGTTGCAATGTCGAGATTGTCAGTTCCAAGATTGACATTAAACGCGACAAGTGGCATTCTGCAACAAACCGCAACTGCTCCAAAAGTTTTGTGAGGAGCATCTTTTGTTCCAAAATCCGCGTTCCATTTCGCGTCTTTCATTTTTTCTTCCAAACCCTCAAACTGACCTCTGCGAACATCCGCAAGATTTTCTCTGTGGCTAGCTGTTGCTGATTTTTCATAAAGAAACACGGGTATGCCGAGTTTTCCAATTTCTTCACCGACCTCTTTTGAAAGAGCAATGACCTCTTCTTCCGTCACATTCTTGATTGGAATAAACGGCACAACGTCGCAGGCCCCCATTCTTGGATGCTGTCCTTCGTGTTTTGTCAAATCGATTATTTTGAGCGCAACTTCAACAGCACTAAGAACTGCTTTTTTTAGTGACTCCGCGTCTCCAACAATTGTCACGACCGTTCTGTTGTGGTCAGCGTCAAGAGAGTAGTCCAGCAATTTGACTCCCTCTGCATTTCGAAAGCAGTCAATAATTTTTTCAACTTTCTTTTTGTCGCGCCCTTCTGAAAAGTTCGGCACACACTGAATGATTTTTTGCATAATTTATTTTTTCTCCTTGATTGGTTTTTTTGTTGATAGTGTTATTTCTAAAATGAATACCGCAATGCTAAAAGCGATTAGAAAACAGATGGATAGGAAATAGTATGATGGCTGAAACAACACCAAAGTTAAAATCAAAATCACTACTAGTGGCAAAATAGTGAAAACAAATTTCAAAATGTCTTTTGTTTTTGCACTTTTTCTTTGCTCTTTTGTTTTTATATTAGCAACGCCAACAATGAAACTAAAAACAACAAACGAAATGCAAAATGGCACAATCCACATTCCCACCAAAAACAAACGGATGAATTGATATCCATGAAAAATATCAATCGGAAAGAAAACGAACGAGAAGAAGAACCACAAAATTGTTAAAGACGCAAAACAAACTTGCAATATGCCTATTATTTTTTGAAAATTGTTTTTTTGCTCCATGCTTTTGGTTTCGTAGTTATGCGGGCGGTCACTGCCCGAAACTACAATCTATTTTTTCAATCTTCTCTCAGATTGATTAACTTGATACTTCTTTGCTTCGGGCGACAAAGTTTCGCCCCCTTTTGTGTCAAGGGACACACCCAGATTTCCAACTTTGTGCTAACCTCGTTTAGGTGTGCCTTATGAACAATAAGCCCCCCGCTATTGTTCATAAGACACATCTAGATTATCTACTTTCTGCTAAATTCATTTAGGTGTGCTTATCAACAATACGTCCCTACTAATTAAACTCACTCTCTCATCCATTGTGCATTGTGAATTATTTCTTCAACCATTTCGCCAACTTTTCTTCGTCAACTTCATTTGGCATTGTGACAAAACCATGGCTTCCGATCTCATTGAATTCTTGGACGGTTGATTTTGCGTTTTCGTTTTGAGCCCAGTTTCGACGAGCGACTCCACACATTGTGTCCCACATCATCGATGTTTGCAAAATTTCATCAACTCTTTTCGATCCGTCGAGAACCATGCCGAATCCACCATTAATGCTCCTTCCAACCCCCGTTCCTCCTCCATTGTGGAGAGCAACAAGACTCATTCCGCGAGCCGCATTTCCAGCGAAAACTTGTGTCGCCATGTCTGCCATGATGTTTGAACCGTCTTTTATATTTGAAGTTTCTCTAAATGGCGAGTCGGTTCCTCCTGTGTCGTGGTGATCCCTTCCAAGCATGATTGCGCCAACCTCTTTGTTGCGAACCATTGCGTTGAATTTGAGTGCGATTTTCATTCTGCCAAACGCGTCTTGATAGAGTATTCTTGCTTTTGAGCCAACGACTAATTTGTTCTTTTTTGCATCACGAATCCAAACATAGTTGTCTTTGTCTTGGAATCGTCTTTCTGGGTCAATGCATTCCATCGCCGCTTTGTCTGTTTTGTCAAGGTCACTGTCTAGTCCACTTAAACAAACCCAACGAAATGGACCATAGCCATAATCAAAACAAACGGGACCCAAAATATCTTCAACATATGATGGAAAGATGAAACCGTCTAGTTCGTTTTGTCCATTTTTGCAAACCTCATGTGAGCCCGCATCAAAAACGGATTTTAAGAAACTGTTGCCATAGTCAAAGAAATACGTTCCACGTTTTGAGAGAGTTTTGATTGCTTCAAAATGGTCAAGGAGAGTCTTGTCGACTAGTTTTTTAAATTTGTTTTTGTCGGTTTTGAGAAGTCGAGTTCTCTCTTCAAATGAAATGCCTTTCGGACAATATCCACCGTCATAGACTGCATGACACGAGGTTTGGTCTGAGAGAAGGTCAATTTTGATGTTGTTTTTGACGGCATATTCCAGCAAATCGACAACATTTCCGTGCATAGCGATTGCACATTCTGTTCCGTTTTTGAGATGTTTTTCCGCAAGTTCAAATGCTTCTTTCGGAGATTTCGTCACTGCACTCACCCAGCCTTGGGAATGTCGCGTTTCAATTCTTGACGCATCAACTTCAGCGATTATGCCAACACCGCCAGCAATTTCAACCGCTTTTCCTTGCGCCCCACTCATTCCGCCGAGACCAGAAGAAACAAAGAGAGTGCTTTTTAATTCTTTTTCGTCTTTATGCAGTTCTGAATAGTTGCTAACTTCATCTTGGACTTTATTCTGCATTGAGCTAATGAGTCTCTTTGCATTAACAAGCGTGTTATACGTCCCATGAACAATGCCTTGTGGTCCAATATACATCCATCCACCCGCAGTCATTTGTCCATAGTTCGCAACACCAAGAGCAGCAGCCCTAGAAAAGTTTTCCGCATCATCAAATTGTCCAATCATCAGTCCATTTGTCACAACAACTCTTGGCGACATTTTTGAACTTTTGAAAAGTCCTAATGGGTGTCCCGAGAGAATCGCAAGAGTTTCATCATCATTCATCACGGTGAGATATTTTTTGATGAGTTGATACTGCATCCAATTCGAACAGACTTGTCCCGTTTCACCATAGGTCACTAGTTCATAAGGATAGAGCGCGATGTCAAAATCAAGATTGTTGTCAATCATCAATTGAAACGCTCTTCCCTCGAGCGTTTTTCCAATGTATTCATCAACTGATTTCGCTTTGAGATTTCCTTCCGGTCGAAAGCGATATCCATAGATTCGTCCCATGGTCATGAGTTCGTCCAAAAACTCGGGAGCAATCTCATCATGAAATTCACTCGGAATATAGCGCAATGCATTTTTGAGTGCAAGCGCAATGTCAGCATCATTTAGACTGAGTTCTCTTTTTGGAGCGCGTCTAATCCCCTCAATGAATTTCTTCTTTGGAGGTAATTCTATTATTGACAACAGATTTTTTTCATTTTTCATGTTAACCTCAATTTTAAAACCCTTTACTTTAGCTTTCCAATTGCTTTCTCAACTGCTTTCAGAACCTCTCCATATCGAACTAGCCCTAGGCATTTGTCAATCAATGGAGCAAGCACATCATCACTTTCAATGAAAGGGACTCCTTTTCTGACTAGGTCAAAGATTGCTTTTCCCGATTTTGAAAGTTTGTCCGCTCCTCTTAATTCCGCCGCTTGGCAAGCGGTGAAGAGTTCGATTGCAAGAACCGTCATTGTGTTTTCGACAATCGTTCTTGCTTTTAATGCAGCGGTCATCCCCATGCTGACATGGTCTTCTTGATTGGCGCTTGATGTTATTGAGTCGACTGAAGCTGGGTGTGAGAGAACTTTGTTTTCGCTCACTAGTGATGCCGCGGTGTATTGCGGAATCATGAAGCCACTGTTTAGTCCACCGACCTTGACCAAAAATGCTGGCAATCCATTTGAGAGTTGAGGGTTGACCATTCTTTCAATTCTTCTCTCCGAAACATTCGCGATTTCACTCATTGCAATTCCGAGAAAATCGTTTGCAAAAGCCATATATTGACCATGAAAATTTCCACCCGAAATTACTTCACCTGTTTTTGGAAAAATAAGAGGATTGTCCGTCACGGCATTTATTTCATTCGCAACTGTTTGTTCAACAAACTTCAAAGTGTCTCGCGATGCTCCATGAATTTGAGGGACGCAACGCAAAGTGTAGGCATCTTGAACTCGGTCCTTTGATGTGAGATTGCTATCAAAAAGAAGTTTTCTCAAATTCGCTGCTGTTTCAATTTGACCAATTTGATTTCTTGCAATATGTAGTCTCTCATCATATGCTATTGCTATACCAGTTAGCGCTTCATTAGTGAGTGCAGAAAGTGCGTCCGCAGTTTTTATTAGCATTTTTGAATCATGAACCAAAAGAGTGGCAATCGAACACATTGCTTGTGTTCCATTAATCAAAGCCAGACCCTCTTTAGCACTCAATTCAATTGGTTTAAGACCAGTTTTTTGAAACGCCACTTCACTTGAGATTCGTTTGTTTTTAAAAAACACTTCACCGAGTCCAATCAAAGGAAGTGACATGTGAGCAAGCGGAACAAGGTCCCCACTCGCTCCAAGCGACCCTTTGCTTGGCACGACTGGAACAATATCATTGTTCAACATTTCGACCATCAACTCAATTGTTGTTGATTCAATCCCCGAATGTCCAACGCATAGAGCGTTGATTCGAAGAGCAAGCATTGCTCGAACAACATCTTTTGGCATCGGCTCACCAACTCCACACGCATGAGAAATGATGAGGTTTTTTTGCAGTGTTTTGAGATCATTCTCGCCAATTGAAACATCTGCAAATTTTCCAAAGCCCGTGTTAATGCCATAGACTGCTTCGTCTTTTTTCGCAATTTCATCGACTACTTTGCGTGCAAGTTTAACTTGTTGCATTGCCTTTTTGCAAATGTCAACTTTTGCTTTGTTTCTCGCAATGCGAACAACATCTTTTATGTCTAGTGTTTTTCCGTTTAATGAAATCATCATATTTTAATAGAGAGTGAATGGTTGAAAATGAAAATTCGAGATGTTGTTAAAAAATTCCCTCATCTTCACTCTTGGCTCTTCACTCTTATAGCAATTTATTGTCTCACCATTCTCAGTTCAATGGTGGTGTTTTGCGTTATTACATGAGTTATTGAAGTCATTTGTTCTTGCTGTTCTCCGTTGATGTAAAGATATGAAAAATAGTTAGGATCAGTGCTAAGAATAGTGATAATATAGACTTCTTCTCCGTCTCTGACTTGATTCGCCCCCATGTTCAAAGTTCTTGTCACATTCTGTTCGTTTTCATATGCTACTGTTAAAGTCGTTTGTGGCGGAGCAATGAGAGTCACGGTGTGATAAGTTTCACCATTGCATGCCGTGAACATTGCACCCATTAGTAGTAATGCCATTAATACTATTAATGCTGTTAGTTTTCTTTTCATAGTTCTCCTTTGCGTTACTGACGCTTTTGTCGAATCACTTTCTATTCGCAATTCCTGTCAAAAGGGTCGAAGACCCTTTCTCAGTTCATTATCTCAGTTCATTTCTTGCTCTTGGGAATATCGCTGTGTCACGAATGTTTCCAATTCCCGTGATATACATCAACATTCTTTCAAGTCCAAGTCCAAATCCTGCATGAGGAACAGAACCATATTTTCTCAAATCGAGATATTGTTCATAGTCACTAAGATTCATCCCTCTTGCAACAATTTCGTTTTTGAGCTTTTCATAGTTCGCTTCTCTCTCACTTCCACCGATTATTTCACCGACCCCGGGAACAAGAAGGTCTGTTGCTGCGACCGTTTTGCCATCGTCGTTTTGTTTCATGTAGAACGATTTAATTGCTTTTGGATAGTTAACGACAAAGCAAGGCTTCGCGAAATGTTCTTCCGTTAAATACCTTTCGTGTTCAGTCTGCAAGTCACAACCCCATTCAACTGGATATTGAAATTCTTTTGCTTTAGAGCATTTTTTGAGTATTTCAATGGCTTCGGTGTAGTCCACTCTTGCAAAATCTTTTTCAACAATGCCTGTCAATTTTTCAATCAATCCTTTTTCATAGAACCTTTCAAAAAACGCTAGTTCATCTTTGCATTTGTCGAGAACAAATTTTGTTATAAACTTGATGAATTCTTCCGCAATTTCAATCAGTCCATCAATGTCGCAAAAAGCAACTTCAGGTTCATTCATCCAAAATTCCGCAGCATGACGAGAAGTGTTTGAATTTTCCGCTCGAAACGTTGGGCCAAAGGTGTAGATCTTTCCAAAAGCCATAGCCATCATTTCACCCTCAAGCTGACCAGAAACAGTGAGTCCTGCGGACTTACTGAAAAAGTCATTCGCATGATATTCTTCTTCGGTTTTGAATTTGTTTGAATAGCCAATCGTTGTGACCTTGAACCCTTCCCCTGCCCCTTCACAGTCAGAGCCTGTTATTATTGGGGTGTGGGCATAGACATAGTTTCTGTCGAGATAATATTTGTGAATCGCTTCCGTCAAAACATTTCTAATGCGAAACATCGCCGAAAATGTGTTCGTTCTCATTCTCAAATGAGGAATCGTTCTCAAAAATTCTAATGAGTGCGGTTTTTTTTGAATTGGATATTCTGGAGGGCATTCTCCAAGAACTTCCACAGTGTCTGCATTAATTTCAACATTTTCTGGATTATTCGCGGCTTTGACAACTTTTCCAGTGATTTTTAATGATGTGCAAAGAGGCAATGCCGCCGCACAATTGTCGATTTTCTCTTTGTCAAAAACTATTTGCATGTGTTTAAGCATTGTTCCATCATTGAGTTCCACAAACGCAACCGTTTTCGAATCTCGGCTCGTTCGAACCCATCCGCAAACCGTGACCGATTTTCCGATGAACTTTTTTTTGTTTTCAACTATTTCTTTGATGTCAATATGTTTCATGATTTCCTTTTCAACGCACGATGCTCAATGCACAATGCTCAAATTTGTTAATTAATTTTTTCATTTCCCACCACAGGCTCAATATTCTCACTCTCGCATTCGCTGTGTGCTAAGCCTTGAGCATTGTTCTTTTCGATTGATTCCATCTCACATTCCTTTTTAACTTCTTCTTCGACCTTTTTTTCTTTATTAATGCGTTCAATAATCAATGCAAGAAATTTGTCGACTGCAATAAGAAAGAGTATTCCATATCTCATTGACAACAGGTATTCACTAAAAATTTGCAATCCCGCAGTTCCGGGGTCGACTGTCAAAACCACTGTTCCGACAATGACTGCCATGTAGACAAAATATATCGACGCTTTGACTGATGGACCTTGAAGATACCACTTTAATGTTCTCAATCCAATATTCAACTGCCCTTTCTTTTCTTTAAGTTTTATTAAATATCTTTCGATTCGTCTTTCGATTTTTTCCAAGATGATGAAAATCAAGGTTATCGCGAGATTCAAGATTGAAGCAAGAATAATATTTCCGTCAACAGCACCAAACGCGGTCAGTGTCAACGCCGCAAAAGCACTAGCATTTACAATTGCAATAATAATGTAGACAATTATTTTTAAGATTGGAGATTTAATTTTGTTCTCACCTCTCTAGTTTTTTCACTCCGTCTTTGCTTTCCGAACTCGGAACAAAGTCCGTGACTGTTTTTTGATCCTTTTTCTTTTGAATTCTGTTCTTGATTATTCCAATGACCAAAAAACTTGTTCCAAGCCCAAATCCAATTGACATAATAATTATGCCCATGTTTCGCATTCTTCTGTCACTTGAATAGAGCCCTTCAATCATGTCATGGGCACAAAGAAGTGTTTCTCCGCCAACAATTATTTCTTTGATGCTCAAAACGTTTGCAATCTCCATATATCGCATTTGAACATGAGTTCCACTCACTTGTGGAGTTTGAGCAACAATTCGTCCAGAAATGTTTTCTCTTGAAAAAAATTCATGAGTCAATGGGAGCATTTCAAATTCTCTTCCGCCAACTGTGATAACAACTCTTGTTCCCATTTCAACTCGTTGAACAATTCCGCTGACACTTCGAAATTCATCAATGTTGTATTCATTGTTTGAAAGTGGAATAAACATCGACCCCACAAATCCTATTAAAAAGAACACTACTGAAAAAATAAAAAACACAATTTTCATAAAAACACTATATCCTTACAAAGTTTTTTTGTCAAGCATCTTTGATGCTCTTGTCGGAGATTGCTATTATTTAGAAACATCCTCACAAAGGGCTCGAAGACCCTTGTCAAGCGTTTGCATATTGGGGTTTGAGCGAATTTAAGAGCATTTTAGGGTGTTTCTGTGGGTATTTGGGGGTTGTTTTGGGGTTTTGTGTTTCTTTTTTTGAAAGTTTTTAGGTCATTTTTAGGTCTTTTTAAGGTCATTTGTGTTTTGGTGTTTTTTTAGTCAAAAGCAATGTTCTTTGCTTTTGACTAAAGTTAGTTGCTGAAATCGGGATATAGGTTTCCGTAGATTTCCAGAACTTCTTGTTTGGTTATGTTTGGGTCGTAGGTGGTGTAGCGGTCTGATGTCATTCTGCTGTCTTTGTGACCCATTGCGTGTTGACGGAATTTGTCGTTTGCTCCTAGATAGAATAGGTTTGAGCAGAAAGTATGGCGAAGGCTGTGGAGAGATGTGTCATCAAATTTTAAACCAATTTTGATTAGAAATTCTCTAAACCTTACCGCATAGTTTGTTCCCTTTCCGTTTTTAAACATCTTGTCCCATTTGGTGCGGAGTATGTCGCAGTAGGCTTGTGAGATTTTGACATAGCCACTTGTTCCATCGCTTTTTTGGCGATTGACCCATACTCTGTTGTTGTCGAAGTCTGGCTCGCAATTTGGGGCTTCGTTTGCTCGGCATCCAACCATTAAATAGAAATCAATCTCGTCAGCGATTTTTGTCTCACCCTTTCTTGCGTGAATGATTTTCTGTTCTTCAATGTCAAACCATCTTCCTTTTACTTTTTCAAACGCTGGGCATTTTAGGGTTGAGATTGGGTTTCTTTCGATTATTCCCTCCTCAACTGCATCAGCAAAAGTTAATTTCAAGATTTGTAAAACTTGGACTGGTTGGATTGGCAGATCTTTCAAGAAAGTTAGAATGTCCAATTTGGTGTATTCATCAATTGGCTTATCTAGTTTTGAAAGGTGCTTGTCTATCATTCCTCGCAATTTCTCAAAATCGTTTCGATTTGCTTTCGCACTTTTGACACATAGGTCGAACAATATCGGACATTCCCTTTTGAGCCTTGACACAAAACGAGTGTGTTTGAGAATGTTTTTCAACTCCCTCATTCGCTCCGCTATTTTCTTTTTCAACACTCGGTAGTCCTTATCAATCTCTCTGTGCCAGACCCCTGCTATCATTTTTTGCCATTCGAATCTTCCGTCTTTTCGCAGACGGACATTTTTTTGTGTTCGCATAAACTCTTGTTCCTCCTCGTTGAGTTGTTTTGAGTTCTCTGCGAATTGACCTTTTTTAGATGACCCTCCTTCATTTTGTGTAAGATTAGTATAGCATTTTTCGGAATTTTTGTCAACTGAAAAAGGGTTGTTTATCGGTCTATTTTCAATAGAAAATGCCACAAATCGCCCAACTGTTTCTGTGAGCGTTGCAATCATTTTGCTCTGTTCAACTAGTTGTTGTTGCAATTCTGCACCCATTGTTTTTTGCTCCTTTCGTTTTCGTATTAACTGAAAATATCTTCATCTTCATTGATTACACCGAACATCATTATTTGATCGGCAGTCATTGGTTGGTTTGGTTTTGGCATTGGGATTGGGTTTTCTGTTTTTCCGAATTCCCATAGGAAGTGGATTCTGCGTTTGAACGCTTCAAAGGTTTCTGGTTCTTCTTGTTGTATTAAGGGGTATTGGGAATTTAGCGGAATGTTGCTTGCTATGTAGACTGTGTCGTAGCAGGCGGTTTTGTTGTTGTAGCGAGCGGGTAAATCTAAGGGGTAGCCGTCGAGTTGCTTTAAGATGTCGGATATTTTTAGGTGGGAGCGGAACTCGTCGAATAGGACTATTTTTTGTCCTTTGTAGGTATCCCACATGGAGCGGTCATAGTTCGTCACGACATAGACATTTTCATAGCCATATTTTTCCATAACATGACGAGTTTTTCCAACTCCTGTTTTACTCCAGATGTAGGTTGTGGTTAATTGGCGAAAGGTTTTTCGGAAAATCTCTTGTCGTTGCTCGTCACGAGCAGAAACATAGGCTTTAATGCGGTTTGAATAGAGCAAGAATTGTGATGGATAGGCATTTTGAATTTCTGCCATGCTTGCACCTTCTTCTAGTAGCATGATGATGTTTCTTAGGTCGTTGCGTTTGCCTTGTTCTTCTTCAAGGTTGATTTCGCCATTGCCTATTGGCTCGCCGATACGCGTTTCAGTTTTTGTCACATAGTCATAGGCTTGCCTTCGTGTGCCTCGTCTTTCTTCAATGTGGGCGAATGGGATTTTTTTCTTCAAGGTTGAAAAGCGTATGGGCTCAATGTTTTCGATATATATTTGATAGTGTTCGTAATCAGACTTTTCGCCTTTTTCGAGTTGCCCTATCCAAGTGTAAGGAGAAAGTGCTTCTATTAAATCGGCTTGCGAAATCTTTTCTGCTGATTGAGTGACGAGCCATGAGCGTGAACGGGTGTCTCGCTTTTTGTTTTCTTTTGAGTTGTTTTCGCTTTCTTTTGTTTCAGTTTCATTGTTAATGGTTGTTTCAATTTGCTCCATAGTTGCCTCCTATATCAAAAAATGATTGTTGGTTTTTGTAGCGATTAAGCCTTGCAGTTGCTTTTTGAAAGTAGGTTTTGTCGATTTCAAAGCCTAGATATTGAAATCCTGCTTTGTGGCAAGCAATGAGAGATGAAGCACTTCCGACATGAGTATCGAGAATTCTATCGCCTTTTTTTGCGAATAGGTTGAGTATCCATGAGTAGAGTTTGATTGGTTTTTGTGTTGGGTGGAGTCGTTCTTCGTTTGCAGTGCCTTGCGGAACACATTCAAAAATTTTTGCGTTAGCGTTAAAACTTGTCCAAGCGTATTCGCACATAGCCATTGTAAATTTTTCGCCGATTGTTAGTTTTCGCCAAACTGCAAAACAGCGAGTAGGTGGAAGGTCAAAGTAGTTCCCACCCCAAATAATCTGATTTTTGCTGACTCGAAAAAGTTCGTTGAAATATTCTTTTTTGGGAGCGATATCCCAATCAATGATTTTCTTTTCAATTTTTTTCTTGTTGAGAGCGTTTCGCCCTCGCCCACCAATGAAAGGTTTTTCACATTCAAAGTTAGCGTTGCCATATGGTGGGTCAACGATAGCAAGTTCAAAAAAATTATCTGGAATGGTTTTCATAGCGGTTAGGCAATCCATATTGTAGAGTTTGTTTAATTCAAAATTCATTTTTGTTTTTGTCCTTTTTGAAGTCATTGATTTTAGTTTGAACACAGCCAGCACAAAAGGGTTGAAAACCCTGTCACAGTCACAGTAGTTATCTAAAAGGTAACAATAGGCTTTTAGAATGATTCCGCCCGCCGCAAGCGGCGGGCAAAGTGTCGCCACAGGCAAAACGGGGGGCAAGCCCTGTTCCGTTTTTTGCCTGTGCGTGCTTCTTGTTATGTCACGCATAGTGCGTGTTTAAAGCGTTGTTTTGCGGTTTAAGGCAAGTTCTCGCTTTGTTGAAGCAATTGTTGTTGTTCGTTGTTGCCTTGTTGCAATGCTTGTTGCGACTGCATTTTGAGAGCGTTTTCAAGGTCTTTCAATGCTTGTTCTGAAACCTTTTTTGCTTTTGTTTTTCTCTCAATTGTGTCGTTGGGTGAGAGAAATTTTGCTTCCTTTTTGATTGCTTTCCAGTCTTTTTTGAAAGCCCATAGGATTGTTTTGGCAAAGTATAAGACAACATTTTGCCCTAGAATTACCTTGTTGCTTTCTTCAGAGTTTGGAAAAACTGAATGAATATCTGGTGCAGTTTCCCCAATGCTCATGAGATGCATATATGCTTTTTGGGCAGGGTCAGTTAGTAGGTCTAAATATGACAGTGCTTTTTTTCTTGTTTTCTTTTTGTTGAAAAACATTTTGTTTTATTCTCCGTTAAAAATTATTTTTTGTTCGTCAAATAAGTGACTTCTATGATAAAATATGGTATAATGAAATCATAAAAAGGAGTTTAAGTATGTCAAAATCACTTGAAATTAAAGGGATTGATATTGGTTACAAGAAAATCAATAAGGAAGATTATATCTCTCTCACTGATATGGCAAAGTATAAAAACGCGGAAATTCCTGCTCATGTCATATCACATTGGCTAAGCACTAAATTCGCAGTTGAGTTTTTGGGCATATGGGAAAAAACAAACAAACCCCAATTTTAACCTCACGGAATTCCGTGACATTAGAAATGATAGTGGTGGCAGTTTCACTCTCTCCCCTAAGCAATGGATAGAAAAAACTAATGCAATCGGATTGGTTTCAAGTGCAGGAAGATATGGCGGAACTTTTGCTCACAAAGACATTGCTTTTGAATTTGCTACTTGGTTGAGTGCTGAATTCAAGTTTTGGATTATTCAAGAATTCCAACGCTTAAAGTCTGATGAATAACAATTGATAGCGTGGAGTGCAAAAAGAGAGCTCGCAAAAATCAACTATCACATTCAAACGAGTGCAATTGCACAGAATTTAATAGTGCCAACATTGACTGCAAGTCAAAAAAGTTTTGTTTATGCTGATGAAGCAGATTTGTTAAATGTTTCACTTTTTGGAATTACTGCATCAGAATGGCGAAAAGCAAATAAGGATAAAGACGGAAATATTCGTGATTATGCATCAATTCATCAACTGTTGGTTTTGGCGAACATGGAAAGCTACAACGCAATCATGATTAAAGACAAATTGAGCCAACCAGAAAGACTTGACAAATTAAACGAGATGGCTCGTCAACAATTGCAAGTTTTGTCACAGGTTGAAAATAGGCTATATCTTCCAAAAAAAGACGATTAATTCAAAGCAGTGTCCTTGTGGCACTGTTTTCTTTTACGCTCCTTTTCTAAAGGCTTTTGGCACTTCGATTTGGGGAAGTCCACCATGACCGCCGCAGTGGAAGTCTTGGTTGTCTTTGCCTTCTAGGAAATATTTGTGGTAGCCGTAGGAGTTGTAGCAGCTGAAGATGTTGCCCCAGTATTCGTAAGAAGTTGGCATTCCTTCGTTGAAGTTTGACTTGGTGTCGGAAAAGCGTTCTGCACTTTCTGTTGATGGGAACTCTAGACATTGCCATTTTGTGTGGATAATATTTCCGAATTTGTCCTTGCTATGTTTTAGGTCGAGAATGAAAATGAAGCGTTCACATAAACCACGAATTGCCTTGTCAATGCTAACTGGTCGTTGGCAAGTTAGGACAATGTCTAGGTGGTAGTGGCGGTGTTGGGCAAAATAGTTCACAACAAAAGGTGGAATATATTTTCGCCTGCTGTCGTAATACATTTGAGCCTCGTCAAGTCCAATGAACGCATAAGGTGGAAGATAGACCGTTTCATGATGGGGGTTTGAATACCCTATTTTCCAACCATCAACGAATCTGTTTTTGAGTGGTCGTTGGAACTCTTTTCGCAAATAGACATCATAGTCAGTATAGACTAGGTGGTTTTTGAGTTGTGATAGGTTATGCCCTACTCTGTTGAGTGAGCGGACATATTGGCGAAGTCTTGAAATGTCAATCAACGCGTTTTCCCCACTCATTTTCATCAGTGCGAACAATGTTGCGAGTGCTGTTTTGCCAGAACCTATATCGCCAGAGATTATTGATAACATTGTTAATCCCTCCTAAACAGTCTGAAAAACGCGATAATTAATTTTACAAGCAAGCGAAGTATCCACGCTAAAATCTTGAATGGCAACATGATAATGAACTTCACGACAGAAAAAATCATTAATATCGCCTTGATTAGTAGATATATCATTCGTTTTTCCCTCCTGCGACTTTCACAATAACAACAATTATTGCTATTACTGCGACAACGACTCCTGCTAAGATGAGCCAGAAAATAAGTTCTTCTCGGCTTATACCCAAGAGTGCTGCGAGCCAATTTAGAAACCTATTCAACAAATTGTTTGATGGTGGAACTTCCGATGGTGGAGTTATTTCTGGAATGATGTCTTGTGGACTTGACACAACTGGAATGACTGTCATTTCGCCTTGATGGTTGAAAGTGAGTGATATTATGTCGAAATCGAAGAACACTGTTGCTTGTGCGATATATGCCTCGCCCTCTCGGAGTTGCCAAGGGAATATGTTGTTGCCTGTTGAAATGGTTATTGCTCTTGCGAAATATTCAGTCTGGGCGAATCGGAACAAAAATGTTGTTTCGTTTTTTGCGTTGGCGGTTGCGTTGAATTGCCTAAGTCTCTCGACATCATTGTAGTGGATTAATAGTTCGTTTGCGACACTGACTCTGTTTCCATTTAAGATATTTGCGTTTGATATTTTGAAGATTGGACTTATGTTTTGCCTCTCGTCTACCCTTATTGAATCGCCACCACTTCCAGTGAATCGTTGCCACCATGTTTGATTTTCTTCAAAACGCATTAAGTCAAAAGTGTCATCATCTGCATCAATATCCCTTAGTTGATGTCCTGCAACTCTGCCCTGTTCAGTGCTGACACGACATAGATTTGGCGAGAATAGTTCTTGCGGAATTTGTCGTTCTCTGACTGATAGGAATTGGTTGTTCAGTGAGCCGAATCTGTGGTTATAGTTGAATATCCAGTCTGCCAAAGTTTCACTACTGATTCCACCACCGAATGGCTCACCTCTTCTAAACTCGGTTATCTCGTCAACAAAAAAAGCGTAGTGCAGACTGTGTTGCCAACGACTGATGGGAAAGTTTGCATTAACCATGCCGTTAAAAGTCCAGTTCGCCCTTGCACTATTAACGAACACTAAAAATGCGTCTGTTATGACAAGGTCGCGATAAAGCGAGTAACCAATGTTTTCATTAAAGACAGTTCTGCTTTGCGTTGTTGTTTCTAGCCTTCTTCCGATACCATGATTTAGCACATTGTTGTAAAGACTTCGCCTACTCGTCACCAAAATATTGCAAGTCCGATATTCCCACCACTCCGCTCGTATTCGTTGTAATCTTCCGAACTCATGAAGAATCCTGTTTGGAACGCTGAAAAACACGCTGTCGATTTGGTGGTGGTAGCCTGCACGAGTGAGTGGAGCGATTGCGTCAGAGCGAAAGAATGTGTGGTTAACATCTAATTCGATTGTTTTGAGTTCTGAAATTTCGTGTCTTAGGGTGCTGTCTGCGTTTAGGTTTGGCCCTAAGCCTTGGGCGAATCCAGAGAATGTGACGGTTTGAGCAACGACAAATTCTGTTGCGTTTTGTTGACCCATAATGTGGAGTTCAATGCCAGAAATGTCATATCGCCTGTTGTGAATTTTTTCGAGTCTGCTTGTTAATTGCCATAAATCCTCTTGACTAAAATTGACTCTGAATTTCCAAAACAGTCTGTGGAAATCGCCAGTTGAAAAGTTCATCAATCGCAATGGAAATTTGCGATATGCGACAGGTTTTCCGTCAGCGTTATATTCATATGCCATTTGGATAGCGTGATTAGATGAATATGGCATGAAATTTAGTTGTCGTGGGTTGTAGACATAGATATATAGTCCAAAATTTCCTCTAAGAAATGGACTATGCGACCAGCCAAATTCAATGAAATTAATCACGCGAAGTTCGCCGTTTTCGTTGAATGGAAAATCATTTATGTTGAAGTTTGGGTCGTTTTTGAGGTCATACATGACATATCGCTCTGAAAATGCTGATAGCGTTTGTGGCGAGTTTGCTCTTGCAGTTTGCAAATTGCAACTTGGAATCACTGCAAAAATTGTTAGAAAAATAATCACAATTGCAAACAAAATTTTTTTGATATTAAGGTGTTTAATCATTTTTGTCATTTGTTGCCTCCTGTATCTGATTTTTGGTTTTCTCAATTTCTGCAACTAGAATTTCGCCCTCAATTTCCAGTGGCAATAGTTCAAACAGCAACTCGCTTCGCCTTGCACTCAAAAACATCATGCGTTGAAGTTGCGTGATATTGATTTTCTGATTGGCTAGAATTTCGGCATATTCAGAGTCAACTGCGTTTAGTTGAGATTGCAATATAGAAATCACATTAGTGACGAGCGTTAGTCTTTCGTTGAGTAGTTGCAGTCGTGCAGAGTAGTATTCAAGCCTTAGATTATGTTGTTCTTGTTCAAGTTCGACGAGTTCTCGTTCAAGTTCTTCTGTTTCGTCGCTGTTGACTTGTGGTGGGTTTTCAATCTCTCGCTCCAAATCGTTGATGATGTTTTGATAATTTTCTTTTGAAGAATTTCCTGCATTTTCGCCAGAGAGTAGTCCTTGCTCATACGCTAAATCCAAATATTCATATGGAAACCGCTCTTCCCCGCTAATTCGTGATTGAATGTTTTCCCAGTTTAGATAGATGACGAAACCTCCGACAGCAAGAAGTACGACAACAACTAAAAATCCTAAAAACTTTTTCATGCCGTCACCCCCTTTCCTGCAATCCGCTCTCTTAACGCACCAAGTCTTGTCGTGAACTCATTTTGACTTAAAATCAAGCCCTCTTTCATGTTTTCGGCGATTGCTTGTTGCATTATTTTTTGCTCGTGAATTTGACTGAATTGTTGTAGCATTGCGTAATATCTGTTGACTCTTGATTGAGCCGACTGAGCCGACAAATCCGCTTGCCAACGACTGTAAGTGTAGCCACCCCATCTGTTAAACCAATACGCCCAAGGAATACTCCCATGAGCGAAACTGTTCATTTGAGTTTGAGCATGGGAAAGCCTGTTTTGATAATGCTCCGCGAGTCCACTATATCTCGACAACTCTCTCAACCAAAAATTGTGCAAGTTGAAAACTTCGTCAAGAGTGTAGTCATATGGAAAGGCAAAAATTAAGGATAAAATATCGCTCAACCACCAACTCAAATATTCAATGTCAGTTGCGATTCTTGATAAAATTGCGACATAAATTTGTTCAAGAGTTTGCAGAAATTCTAGTGAGTTTGAGTCGATTAAATCGCCAAGTCCGTAGTCAATGAGTTGAATAATAAGGTTGTGAAGGGTGTTAATATGCGACATTTGGGATAGAATTTGTTCGCTCAAATTTGCAATGACTGACTCTAAATATTCTCGCATTTCATGATACTTTTGAGTCCAATATTTGACCTCGTTTTCCAATTCTTCGATTTTAACACGCAATTCCTGCCTTTCTCGTGCATTCAGTGAGTAGCCACTAGCAAAACCATTGCGATATGCCTCTTCAATTTCTCGCCTAGTGACAGTTCGCTCTTCGTTGTTTGAGTAGTCAAAATTGTCGCAACCGACAACAAAAAACATAGTGCTTGTTAGAATTGTAATGAACACTGCAACTAAAAAATACTTGCTTAAAGACTTGAAAAATTTCATGTTAGCCCCCTCTCTTCTTTTTTCTGATGACAACAAATGCAATGACTGCTCCAGTGAGAATAATTAATATTAGTCCTGCAATTATCCACACTAACCTGTTTTGCCACCAAGCAATGTCGCTCTCTGACGGGAGTGGCTCAAACCTTGCGAATAGTTCAATATTTGTTGTTAGCCTATCAAGGTGTGACACTCTTTGCGTGAATGCTTCGTTGTGATACCATGCAACAAAAACATAGCCAAAATGTTCTGGAGTGAACAGATTGTTTAGTCTTTCGTTGTGTGGAATCCAATGAGTTGTTCTTTGCCCTCGAACATTGAAAGTTATTGAGTTCATTATGGCGAACTCGGAGTTTGCGAATAACTCAATGTCGCTAGTTATTGCGGTAGCAAGGCAGAATGCTTTTGACTCAAAAGAATCAATGAACACTTCTGTCATTTGCCCTGTTTCAATGTTGAGTAGGGTCACTTGCTTTAGTGTTGTTCCATAATTCACAACAATTTCTTGCCACACTTCTCCACCAACAATGAACGAGATAGTAAAACGCATGATTTCCCATCTTGCGAAGAACTGCTGATTTCCAAAAGTTCCAGTCTCAATTTGAGTCACTGCTTGCCCAGAGAACGCAGAGTTCCGATACCACCCTCTAAAGTAATGCCCAGAGCGATTTGGGGTTGGGAGCGTTATATTTGGGCATTCGATTGTAAAAGTTGTGTTTGGTGTTGACTCAAAAAAACCTCCGTTTAGATTGAAAATGATGTCGTAAGTGACTACATTCCAAAGAGCAAAGAACGAGCGATTGTCGATTGAATTTGCAACAATTTCAGTTATTGGAGTTCCGACAAGAGCAATATTGTTAAACCAACCACCGAAATAATATCCGTCACGAGTTGGAACTGGGAGCGTGATTGTCGGACTATTAACAGTGAATGTCGTTGGAGCATTTGACGGGAGAATTCCTCCGTTAAGGTTGTATGTAATAGTGTAGACAATGACTTCCCATCTAGCATAAAACCGCTGATCACCAATCGTTCCAGTCACAATTTGAGTTGTTGGCGAGCCTGTGAAAGCGGAGTTGTTATACCAACCTTGAAAGGTGTAGCCCCGCCTCGTTGCAGTAGTAAGTGTTAAGTCTGGCGAAAGAACAGTGAATGTTGATGGAGCAATGCTGACAAAACTTCCCCCACCCAATGAGAAACTTATCGTGTAAGTAATAGGGACAAACTTTGCATGAAGTTCCATATCCCCAGTAACTGGTCTGCCGTCGAAAGGTTGAGTGAACTCTGAATCAAAAAACCAACCACAAAATGTGAATCCATCTGGTGTAGGTGGTGTTGGTAAAACTATTGACATAAAATAAATTCGCCAACCTGCTGTCCCTATGTTAATTCCACCATAATTACGAACTGCACTTGTTATTAATAAAATTCCATTATTAAGTAATTGATTGCGATGATTATCTAATAAATTTTCTGCTGAAATAATAGCAGAAAACAATCTTAAACTACTATCAAATTGAATTATTTTTAAATTCGTTGCTATCAAATCTCTGTTGCCAGTTCCAGAATTTCCCACAAAAAGCAAGAAATCTTCTTCTACAGCATCCAAAAAGTTTTCAAAATTAAAGTTAATTGGATTGTTTATTCTTATATTTACAGATATAAACTTTTGATCTAATGTCTGAGTTGAGAATAACTCCTCATGTGTTCTATCTACAGCATTAGATTGAATTTCATCACCCCCAAAAATCATTGCAACCGCAAATACAACTAAAAGCATTGCAACAATGAATACCATTTTTCCTTCTTTTCTTAGAATCATTTTTTTCATTTATTAAATTTTTCTCCTTTGACATTTTTAATAAAATGTCTATTGCTTTCTCTCTGCAATCGAAACTTTGTGTCCCTTGCTTTTGAGTCTGTCAACATACTTTTCCAAAACATGATGTGGAATGCCGCACATATTTTCACGCTTGAAACCAACATCACGACTGGTTATAACAAGGTCTAGTTCTTTTGCGGCAACTTCAGCATCCTTTCCAAACAATTCAAAAAAATCGCCAACCTGATAGAACAACAATGACTCGTTATTCCTTTCTTTGAGCGACATATATTCCCTAAACAGCGGTGTCGCATTTTGTGGAATTGGCGATTTTTGAATTATTGGAACAGTGACAACCTCTAACTTGCCGTTTTTTTTTGAGAGTTTGGCAACTGTCCGCTGTTGGCTTTAAATTCGTCAATTTTTGCTTGTGACTTTGCTCCAGCAGTGACTAATGCGTTGCCAACACCCCTTAAATGCTCTCTGCGAACTTCTGTTGAACTATTATTGAATTTTCTTGCAGTGTAATTGTAGGCTTCGCCTGTTTTTCTGTCACGATTGAATAGTCCAAGCCTTATGCCTTTTTGAGTGTCGGTCAAGGTTTCCCCTGTCCTTGAATCAATTCCGCTTTCGAGCTCTTTCCAGTAGCGGTTTCGTTGCTGTTGCGGTGTTTCAAAAAAACTTTTGCTGATTTCCTCTTTCGCTGATTCTAACGACTTTCCTGCAACAACGGCTCTCACAATCTTTTCACGATACCCAAGTTGACCTATTCTCAACGGGGTGGTTTTTCCACCGAATTGGCTTGACCCAGTATTCAATTCGTTTTCATACCTCTCAACAATTTCTCTGTCCGAATTCGACAAATGCCCAAACAAATCTTCTTTGACTGGTGCTTCTTTTGTTTTCGTTGTTTTTGTTTTTTGTTTCTTTTCTTCTTTTTTTGACATTATTTTTTATCCTCCGATTGTCTAATTTTTGTGCCATTGGCACTTTTGTCTTGACATGATTGAAATTACTATCATGATACCCGACTAGCCTGTGGTGGCACACCACTGTGCAGAGATTGAGCAGACCCTCCATCCCTTCTGCCCAATCACAGCACGACACTTTTGGCACTCCCCAGCCGCCCACGCGAAAATGCTTTATGCTCCATGCCTAAATCAAAAACTTCATGAATGTGTCAATATCTGACTTAAAAAAAATTTGATTTTTTGTTTAGACATGAGCAGAAAACAATTTTCGCCCCTGTGCCAAGTGCAGTTTTTTATTGTTTTTGAATCTGACTATTCCTCAAATCCCTAAACTCTTTTTGAGTCAAGACTTTGAGATTCTCCCTTCCGCACATCAGAAGCTCTGCTCTCTTTTCTTCGTTGCGAACATGAACAAACTCAAGTGCATCCCCGAATGGACTATGTAAGTTCATGTCGAGATAAGTTAGCATTTTGCGACTTTTTTTGCTCATATATTCAGCAAGATAGATGTCACACTTAACAGGAATACTTCGCTCCTCACTGTCACGCAATCGTTCTTTCACGCGATAATTAAAGCGACCTCTTCTTGAATTTTCTCTGATAGATAGCGTTACCTCATCTCCAAATTCGTCAAATGGGTGCTTGATTGTGATGATAACTTCTTCCGTTTCTTTTCTCGTTCTAAAATTTTCAACCCATTCAAGTTTGACACTTCCCTCAACGGAAATCATGTTTGCCAGTTGCTTTTGAGTTTTCGCTGAACTCTCTTTCTTCATTTTTTCTTCTGTTTTTTCGTTTTCAATGTTTGACATTTTTCTGTCACTCCTTTTTTTTTGTTTTTAATTTTTGTCTGTTTTCTTGTTTTTTAGGGTCAGGGTCGCAGACCCACCCCTATTCCCTAACTGGCATTACGAATTTAATATTCACTTCAAATGCCATTTTCCGAGCCATGTTTATGCAGTCCAATAAGTCCGAATACAATCCGTTGCAACAATACATAAACTTTCCGTTCTGGTTATATATAACAATCCGAAATGTCTTTTGCTCTTCGTTCTCTAAAACAGAAATGTAATAGTTCTTTTTCAGCCTCATAAACTTGCCTAAGTTTTTCATTCTGCTCACTTCATCCTCCTTCGTGCTTATGGCACTTTTCCGTTTGGGAAATTATCCCCTACACTATATAGGAGATGAGAAAGCACTTTGTTGTGGTTGTTTTTAAAAATAATTTAAAATATTTCTAATTTTTTTATGTATGACTTCCAATTGCCTCTGCACATTACTAAAATCAATCTCTAATAATTTCCCAATCTCACGCAAAGTCATATTTTCAAGATAATACAACCGCAAAATTTTCGTTGCTTTTGATTGAGTTGAGAAATAGCATTTCTTAAATCCTTTCTTGTTGAAATTTTCTCAACCTCACTTTCCACGCACGAGTCACCAGAAGGCTCAAACCCAATTTCCGCTTGCAACCTATCAAGCGAACTCTCGCCCCTCCAACGCATTTTGCGTTCCTCATTCTCTTTTTCAAGTTCAAGCGTTTCAAGAAGTTTTGCAACCTCCTCACTCACTTCAATCTCAACGGCTTGTCCATTCCACAATGTGTAATTTGTTTTCATTTTTAACTCCTTTTCCGATTTTTTATAAAATCAGAGCAGGGTTAAAAATTCGGACAAAAAAAAG